>OLWB01002569.1_pt1 | contig 14335 bp, 10 predicted proteins | sample 1673331 | NCBI WGS metagenome assembly OLWB01 (sample SAMEA3178943, study PRJEB25190) | human gut metagenome | biome: human gut; feature: human-associated habitat; material: faeces | place: Austria | collected 2013
TAGATGCTTATGCATTAATATACCGTGCGTATTACGCTTTCATCAAAAGCCCGCGCATTAACTCCAAGGGTTTCAACACTTCAGCCGTACTCGGCTTTGTCAATACACTGGAAGACGTATTGAAGAAAGAAACCCCAACGCACATTGGTGTGGCATTCGACCCTGCCGGACCTACTTTCCGCCACGAGGCATACGAACAATACAAGGCTCAGCGCGAAGAAACGCCCGAAGCAATCCGTTTGTCCGTACCTATCATAAAAGACATTATCCGCGCTTACCGCATTCCCATTCTGGAAGTGCCGGGCTATGAAGCCGATGATGTAATCGGTACACTTGCCACCGAAGCCGGACGGCGCGGTATCACTACCTATATGATGACTCCCGACAAGGATTATGGTCAACTGGTGAGTGACAATGTATTTATGTACCGACCCAAATATGGTGACAAGGAATTTGAGGTGATGGGTATCGAGCAGATAAAGGCAAAGTTTGACATTCAGTCACCTGCTCAGGTCATTGATATGTTGGGACTGATGGGCGACTCATCCGACAACATTCCCGGTTGTCCGGGTGTAGGCGAAAAAACGGCACAGAAGCTCATTGCCCAATATGGCAGCATCGAAAACCTACTCTCCCACACAGATGAGTTGAAAGGGGCATTGAAAACAAAAGTGGAAACTAATCGAAAAATGATTGAGTTCTCCAAATTCTTGGCGACTATTAAAATTGATGTCCCCATTACATTGAACATGGATGAACTGAAACGCGAAGAACCCGACGAAGAGGAACTTCGGAAGATTTTTGAAGAGATGGAATTCCGCACGCTCATCGACCGCGTTTTTAATCGTGAAAAGAAAACGGCTTCGGCAGGTGCGACTGCAATGTCACACGACAAAGCACAAGGCTCACTTTTCGGTGACCAGCCTTCACTATTTGACCAACCGAGCACTTCACCATCTTCACAGGCTTCATCACAAGGCAATCTCTTTGCAGAATTTGAATACGAGAATACAGGAAACGGAAATTATTCAAATCTCGCATGTTTAGAAAATTCAAAATACGACTATCAACTTATTGATACAGAAGAAAAAAGAACCGAATTAATACAAAAGTTGCTTACAAAAGAAACTTTCAGTCTAGACACGGAAACAACAGGAACCGATCCCATCACCGCAAAACTGGTAGGAATGAGTTTCAGCTACACCGAAAACCAAGCTTTCTATGTCCCCGTTCCCGCCGAACAAAACGAAGCACAAAAAATTGTTAATGAGTTCCGACCGGTATTTGAAAAAGCAGGAGTACTGAAAGTGGGACAAAATATCAAGTACGATATGCTGGTGCTAGGCAACTACGGAGTAGAGGTTTGCGGTCCGCTGTTCGACACTATGGTAGCACACTATGTGCTGCAACCCGAACTGCGCCATAACATGGACTACCTTGCCGAAATCTACCTGCATTACCAGACGATTCATATAGAAGAACTTATCGGACCTAAAGGCAAAGGACAGAAAAATATGCGCGACCTCCCTCCCGAAGCTATATATAAGTACGCGTGCGAGGATGCCGATGTCACCTTAAAGCTAAAGCATGCACTGGAAAAGGAACTGAAAGAGCAAGGAGCCGAAAAACTCTTTTACGACATAGAGATGCCCCTAGTCCCCGTCCTCGTCTATATGGAAAGAAATGGCGTGCGTGTAGACACGGAAGCACTGAAACAAACCTCGGAACATTTCACAGCCCGCATGAATCAAATAGAAGAAGAAGTACATCAATTGGCAGGGACAGAGTTCAACATTGCATCGCCCAAACAAGTGGGAGAAGTCTTGTTTGACAAGCTACGCATCGTAGAAAAAGCCAAAAAGACAAAGACCGGCCAATACGTGACCAGCGAAGAAGTATTGGAAAGCTTGCGCGGAAAGCATGAAATAGTGGGCAAGATTCTTGAACATCGAGGGCTGAAGAAACTACTCGGAACTTATATCGATGCCCTACCCCTTCTTATTAATCCGGCAACGGGCAAGATACACACGTCCTTCAACCAGACCGTGACCGCCACAGGACGCCTCAGTTCGAGCAATCCGAACCTGCAAAACATCCCTATCCGCAACGAAGACGGCAAAGAAATCCGCAAGGCATTTATCCCGGAAGACGGATGCGAGTTCTTCTCTGCCGACTATTCTCAGATAGAGCTCCGCATCATGGCCCACTTAAGCGGTGACAAAAACATGATAGAAGCTTTCCGCGAAGGAGACGACATCCATGCCGCTACAGCCGCCAAAGTATATAAAATAGCCATCGAGGATGTGACACGCGAGCAACGCAGCAAGGCCAAAACCGCCAACTTCGGTATTATCTATGGCATATCGGTATTCGGATTGGCAGAACGCATGAATGTCCCCCGTCAGGAAGCCAAAGAACTGATAGACGGCTATTTCGATACCTATCCGCAGATCAAGGAATATATGGACAAGAGCATCGAACGCGCACGTGTCAACGGTTACATCGAAACTATTTTCGGCCGTAAACGTTTCCTGCCGGACATCAATTCACGCAATGCCGTAGTACGCGGATATGCTGAACGGAATGCCATAAATGCTCCCATTCAGGGAAGTGCAGCCGACATTATCAAAGTAGCCATGGTTAAAATATTCCAACGCTTTCAATCTGAAAGTATACGCTCTAAAATGATACTTCAGGTGCACGATGAATTAAACTTCAGTGTTGTGCCCGAAGAGAAGGAAAAAGTACAGCAAATCGTAATGGAAGAAATGGAAAAAGCCTATCCGATGCAAGTGCCTCTAAAAGCAGACTGTGGCTGGGGAAACAATTGGTTGGAAGCACATTAAAAAGAACATATAATCACTAACACACTATATATAAATATATTAAAGGAGACCTGCAGTTGGTCTCCTTCCTTTATCTGCCTATTCTGATTGTATACTCAAAAATCTATTTATCCTCTTTCCCTAAAGAATCTCCGGTCTGCCAATCCAAAGATAAACAACCGCCATTCACCCACTATTCCTCTGTTATTCAAGATAAATACATAAACTCCTTTCTCTCTCTTTAAATACATTCTGTTACATATTAAAAGTGTCTAATTCTTAATATTTGTTTATTTAGTGACATATTGCAAAAATATCATCTTTTTATTGCAGTTTTGTTAGGTAGTTCAATTTCTTTTCGTACATTTGCACCGCTTTTGAAAACAATATGAAAGTAACAATCTAATATACTGATATCATGAAGAAAATTATTTTTTTGAAAGGAATGCTCTCTGTAGTAATGTTGTTTATTGCCAGCCTTACAATTTCCGCAGCAAAGCCGGGTGACAACCTGGTTCACAACACTGAAGAAGTAAACGGAGTAATCATTTCGGAAACTGTTTTCAAGATGGACGGTAATATGCTGACCAATTATATGAAGCACAATTATAAGTACGATACAAACCAACAACGTACCGAAGATGAAAGTCAAAAATGGAACAGCAACAAAAACTGTTGGGAAAACAACCTCTGCATCCGTTATATTCACGGAAATAAGAGCATTACTACCGAATATTATAAATGGAATTCTAAGAAGAAAGAATATATACTAGTACCTGAAATGACCGTAACTATGGATAAATAAAATGTTCATTTAACTAACAATCTAACACTTTTCATAAAATTTTAAACAAAAAGGCAGTCGCGATGACTGCCTTTTTTCGTAGCTCCAAGCCAATTCTATCTTTAATATGAAGCACGATAAAAAAAGAATGGTTATCTTTGCAGGCAAATTAATGGATAATAATCAAAAAAACAGATAGATAATGGCTTTACAATGTGGCATTGTCGGCCTTCCGAACGTAGGAAAGTCGACACTTTTTAATTGCTTATCAAATGCAAAGGCTCAAGCAGCCAACTTCCCTTTTTGTACAATCGAACCAAATGTCGGCGTAATCACTGTTCCCGATGAACGTTTGACCAAGCTTGCCGAGCTGGTTCATCCGGGACGCATCGTTCCTACCACTGTCGAAATTGTGGATATTGCCGGTCTGGTGAAAGGCGCCAGCAAAGGCGAAGGGTTAGGAAACAAATTCTTAGCCAATATTCGTGAGACAGACGCTATCTTACACGTACTCCGCTGCTTTGACGATGAGAATGTAACTCACGTGGACGGAAGTGTAGATCCTGTACGCGATAAAGAAATCATCGATACCGAACTTCAGCTGAAAGATTTGGAAACCATTGAAAGCCGTATCCAAAAAGTGCAGAAACAGGCACAGACCGGAGGTGACAAGGCGGCTAAACAAACATACGAAGTGCTTGTCAGATACAAAGAAGCATTGGAGCAGGGCAAGTCTGCCCGCACCGTACAATTTGAAAGCAAAGACGAACAAAAAATTGCCAAAGAATTGTTCCTGCTGACTTCCAAGCCGGTGATGTATGTGTGCAATGTGGACGAAGCAAGCGCAGTCAACGGTAACAAATATGTTGAAATGGTGCGCGAGGCCGTCAAAGAAGAGAACGCGGAAATCCTAGTGGTAGCTGCCAAAACAGAAGCCGACATTGCAGAACTGGAAACATACGAAGACCGTCAGATGTTCCTTCAGGAAGCAGGTTTGGAAGAATCGGGTGTCAACCGTTTGATTAAAGCAGCTTACAAACTGTTGGATCTGGAAACATTCATCACAGCCGGAGAAATGGAAGTAAAAGCATGGACTTACCGCAAAGGCTGGAAAGCTCCCCAATGTGCCGGAGTCATCCATACCGACTTTGAAAAAGGCTTTATCCGTGCCGAAGTCATCAAATACGAAGACTATATTCAATATGGTTCGGAAGCGGCCGTCAAGGAAGCCGGAAAGATGGGCATTGAAGGCAAGGAATATGTGGTACAGGATGGCGACATCATGCACTTCCGCTTCAATGTATAAAACAAACGATTAATATGAATAAATTTCTTATCATAGGAACCGGCGGCGTGGGAGGTAGCATCGCCGGTTTTCTTGCTTTAGCAGGAAAGGACGTAACGTGCATTGCCCGTGGCAAACACCTGGAAGCCATCCGCGAAAAAGGACTTCACCTGAAGTCGGATTTAAAAGGCGAACATTATCTTCCCGTAAAAGCCTGCACAGCCGAAGAATATAACGAACAGGCAGATGTCATTTTCGTTTGTGTAAAAGGATATTCCATCAACTCCATTCAGGATGTTCTGGAACGCGCCTCGCATCAAGACACCTTGGTAATCCCCATCTTGAATGTTTACGGAACCGGTCCCCGCATCGGCCGACTTGTTCCACGTGTAACGGTACTCGACGGTTGCATATACATTGTCGGTTTTGTGTCCGGCACAGGCGAAATCACGCAAATGGGCAAGATATTCCGCCTTGTTTTCGGAGCACGCCCCGAACAAGAAATAGCTCCCGGACGACTGGAAGCCGTTGCTAATGCACTGAGAGATGTAGGCATCAAGGCAGACATTTCGGAAGACATCAACCGCGACACCTTCATCAAATGGTCTTTCATCTCCGCCATGGCATGCACAGGAGCTTATCACAATGTCCCGATGGGCGCATTGCAGCATCCCGGCGAAGAACGCGACACCTTCATCGGCCTGTCTCGCGAAAGCAGCGAAATGGGACGTCGCATGGGCATCATATTCCCCGAAGACCCGATAGAATACAACCTGAAAATCATTAATAAGCTAGACCCCCAAAGCACTGCCTCTATGCAAAAGGACATTGCCAAAGGCCATGAATCGGAAATACAGGGAATGCTGTTCGATATGATTGAACTGGGCGAGAAACTGAAAGTAGACATGCCCACTTATCGCAAAGTAGAAAAGAAATTCAATAGTTGTCATTCATAAACCCCAAGATTATGCATCAATTACTCCATATCGTGTGGAATCCCGAGATAGAAGCTTTCTCCATCTTCGGCATCACCATCCGTTACTACTCCATCCTGTTTGTCACAGGATTGATTCTGGCCTATTGGGTCATCTCCAAACTGTATAAAGACCAAAAGATTCCGTATGAGAAATTTGACTCCCTCTTTATTTACTGCCTGCTGGGTATCGTTGTAGGCGCACGGTTGGGGCATTGTCTGTTTTATGAACCGAGCTATTGGCTTTCCCACCCTCTCGAAATGATTCTTCCCGTCAAGTTTACAGACGGAGACATCAAATGGACAGGCTATCAAGGTTTAGCGAGCCACGGAGGAACCATCGGATTGCTACTTTCCCTTTGGTTTTATGCCCGCAAAATGAAATTAAACTACCTTTCGGTACTCGACAACATTGCCATTGCCACCCCTATCGCCGCCTGTTTTATCCGTTTGGGCAACTTGATGAATGGTGAGATAGTCGGCAAACTGAGTAATGTGCCCTGGGCGTTCATTTTCCCCCGCGAAGGAATGGAACCGCGCCATCCGGCACAACTCTATGAAGCCATAGCCTATCTCATCATCTTCGTCATAGGACTGTCTTTATACAAGAAATACAAAACCTCCCTCCTTCCGGGGTTCTATTTCGGCTACTGCCTCACCACCATCTTCGTTTTCCGCTTCTTTGTAGAGTTCATCAAAGCCAGCCAAGAGGCATACGAAGACAGCATGATGCTCAATATGGGGCAATGGCTCAGCATTCCGTTTATCCTCATCGGAGCACATTTTATGTATCACTCTTTCAAGCCGGCTAAGAGCAAATGAAACATATCATAGACATTGACACCTGGGAACGTCGGGACAACTACAATTTCTTCCGCACTTTCCACAACTCATGGATATCCATTACCAGCGAAGTAGAGTGTGGCGAGGCCCTTGCTGCGGCAAAAGCCTCCGGACGTTCTTTTTTCCTGTATTATCTCTATGCCATACTCCGGGCCGCCAACGAGGTGAAGGAATTCCGTTTCCGCACGGACAAAAACGGACAAGTAGTCTATCATGACCAGGTGGACATCATCTCACCCATCGCCGTCCCCGGCAAGACTTTCTACACCGTGCGCATCCCTTACCACGAGGATTTTGAGCGTTTTTATGCCGAAGCATACCACATCGTCCATCATATTCCCGAAGACGGCGACCCGTATGGAGCCGAAAAAGTGATTGCAGAGCAAGGTGATTTTGACATCATCCAACTGAGCGCCACGCCTCAGCTTTATTTCACTTCGCTCACCTACACGCAGATGGCTCCTGACCATCCACTGGACTATCCGCTGATGAATGCCGGCAAAGTAGTGCCACGCGAAGGAAGATTGGTTATGCCCATTGCTTTCACCGTAAGCCATGCTTTTGTAGATGGAGCGCACATAGGGCAACTCTTTCAAAAAATAGAAATGATACTGAAAGAATTGGCTCAATAAATAGAGGCTAAAAAGTACGAACATTTATTTGTAAAAGCAGCGGAAAGAGCGTATCTTTGTTTACACTAGTTCAAAGTGGACTCATAAATAAACTGAATTATGGAATATGTATCATCAGACATGAAGTTGTTGCCATACGGCATGATGAATTTCGAAGATATTCGTCTTGACAACTATTATTACGTGGACAAGACTTCGTTTATCCCTTTAATAGAACGTTCGGACCGGTATTTCTTCTTTATCCGTCCACGACGTTTCGGCAAGAGTCTGACACTGAATATGCTGCAACACTATTATGATGTGCGTACCCGTGACAAGTTTGATGCCCTGTTTGGCGACCTCTACATAGGGAAGCATCCCACAGATGACCGCAATAGTTACTTGGTGCTGTATCTCAACTTTTCCGGCATTACCGGCGAATTGCACAATTACCGCAGCGGACTGGACGCGCATTGTAGCATTACTTTTGAAAACTTCTGCAAAATATACGCTGAATATCTGCCGCAAGATACATTAGAAGGCTTGTGTGCGGCAAAGGGAGCTGTTGAACAGTTGGACTTTCTCTATCAGGTATGCGAACGTGCAGGCCAAAAGATATATCTCTTCATTGATGAGTATGACCACTTCACGAATGCCATCCTCTCCGATGCCGACAGTCTGCGCCGATATACCGAAGAGACGCACAAAGAAGGTTATCTGCGCGCCTTTTTTAACAAGGTAAAAGCCGGGACTTATTCCAGTATCAAGCGTTGCTTTATCACCGGTGTAAGCCCCGTGACGATGGACGACCTGACCAGTGGCTTCAACATCGGTACCAACTACTCTCTCTCATCGAAATTTAACCAAATGATGGGGTTCACCGAAGCCGAGGTACGCGAAATGCTGGCTTATTATTCTACCAAAATCTCTTTCAATCATACCATCGATGAGTTGATAGGACTGATGAAACCGTGGTATGACAACTACTGCTTTGCACAGGAGTGCTATGGAGAAACGACGCTATACAATTCCAATATGGTGCTTTATTTTGTCAAAAACTATATAGACAATAATGGCAGAGTACCGAGAAATATGATAGAAAGCAATATTCGCATCGATTACGAAAAATTGCGTATGCTCATCCGCAAGGACAAGGAGTTTGCGCACGATGCCTCCGCCATACAGACCTTAGTGAGCCAAGGTTACATTACCGGCGAGTTAAAAGAAAGCTTCCCGGCTGCCAACATCGTGGATTCCGACAATTTCGTGAGTCTGCTCTATTATTTCGGTATGCTTACTATCAGCGGAATGTATAAGGGAAAGACCAAACTTACTATTCCCAACCAGGTGGTGCAGGAGCAGCTCTACACCTATCTGCTGAACACGTACAATGAAGCCGACCTCAGCTTCAGCAACCATGAGAAAGACGAGCTTGCTTCGGCTTTAGCCTACGACGGGGCATGGCAATCTTACTTCGGCTATATAGCGGACTGTTTGAAGCGTTATGCCTCGCAACGCGACAAGCAGAAAGGCGAGTTTTTCGTACATGGTTTCACTCTTGCCATGACAGCTCAAAACCGCTTCTACCGTCCCATCTCCGAGGCCGACACACAAGCCGGATATGCTGACATTTTCCTGTGCCCGTTGCTGGATATCTATCCGGATATGCAACACAGCTACATCATCGAATTGAAGTATGCCAAGTACAAGGATCCCGAAGACCGTGTGAAGGAACTTCGGAAAGAGGGTATTGCCCAAGCCAATCGGTATGCAGATACCGATACGGTGCAAAATGCCGTGGGCAGCACGCAGCTACACAAGATTGTTGTGGTGTATAAAGGAATGGAAATGAGGGTGTGCGAGGAAATATAATTCTCTCTGCAATATTTATAAAGCAAACATTGATATCAAGGCACACGAAAACAAAGATAGCTTTTATGGACTGTGAAGATATAATGAACGCGAAATGAATCAATCCAATAGAAATGGACCAATAGATGCTTAAAGTATATAGTTACGTTTTAGAAAAAGCCGGACGGCAGAATGCTTTTTTACACGTACTCACGTGCGAGACTACGGGTCAGTAGATTTTTAGTGGGAACAACCATACAGCTTAGCAATGCGGAAAAGAAAGAACTTCTTTAGCTCTGAACAGTTTGATTTTAGCATTGAAAGATTCTGGCGCAGTAGAAATTACATGGGGACACTTTTCGGACAAGATTTGATTAGTTTCCTCCCACTCCTGACAAACGTTTTTTTGTTCCCTCGACTTTGGCATAGCCTTAAAACATAGAATTGTCCTCTTATTTTTGCCGGTGAGCCAGTTTTACACGTACGTACGCAAGGGCTCGCACGTAAATACGTGTAAGCCTATATATGCGTACGTGTAGGGCTGTGCGTCAGTATGTGTGGGTGCATGTCTGCTAACACTCAGGTTTCATTTAAGGTCATAAGTATAAATATAGTCGGGTCGGCCGGAATTAACAGCATAAAGAATATCATCTTCCGATATAGCATAGATGTCAAAAGGGAAATCAAAACAGATGCGCTTCTTCAATTCGCCTTTCCAGTTCCAAAGTTGCAATTCCTGGATAAACTTCTCGTCCGAATAGATTTCTTCTGTACTATATTTGTTATTATACAAAACGGCAATATATTTGGAATTAAACTTTAATTCATGAAACACCGGCCTTAGTTCAACAGAAGTCGAAGGAACACAAGCATTGTCTATTACCTGTATATGTTTCAACAAATTACCCTTTATGTCATAAATGCGTATCAAATTCTGATAAAGATAGAAATCACATATACAATCATGGGCAACATCTCCGGCTGTCAGTTTATAATTAGTAAAGAATCGCCTCTCTTCATTCTCTGATTTCCGGGGAAATTCTCCAAAAGAACTATATCCGCCATTCTTATATATAATATGTTCACCGGTGCTTCCGTTTGTCAAACCTGCCAATATGTAGTAATCATCCCCCAATCTCACTAATTGATTGATAGCATCAGGAAGAGTGATATCATTATTCCTTTTTATTACCAGCGTTTTATCCTCAAAGCAAACTTCTCGCTCTATATCAGAGTCCAAGATAAAGAAGCTGCTATCGGTAGAAGCGTAATAATCATATCGCGGATTTATTAACTCATTAGGGCCATTCCCTTTCCTGCCACATGAAAACAAATGAGCAAAATCATCACGGTCCCAAATGGAATAAATGGAGTCCTTCAATTTGGGCTCCATTATAATCAGGTAGTTCCGCCAAACATTTATGCCACGAGGGTATATTAATAAACTGTCAGTGGGATATAATTTGAAAGATAACTGTTCAACCTCTATGTCTTGCAAACATATTGAATCTTTCTTATATTCATCACAGCAGCATAAAAGGAATAATATACCGCATAAATATAATTTAAATCGTGCTCTCATACTCAGTCATAACGATCATAAAAGCATTACATTTCTCCCTGCCTGCAACTTACATCTTTCAGTTTCCCCTGAAATCCATTCAGCGTATCTCCTATCTGCTGCAAAGGAAAGACCAAGGTTTCTTGATAGCGCATCTCATCCATCGACTTATATTTGGGATTATAAACCCGCATGGTTCTGCCTTCCAGACGCTCCTGCAATTTACCGTCCACATACAGGGAAGTGCCCTTGTAATCTCCTTCGATGCGGATGGAAGACCATCTGCCGGCCGGAAGACGATAAGAATTAAACACAAATGTGTAACCGTCGCGAGAGAAGGCAATCCGTCCCGTATTCTCCCAGTTTGTATATACCGTGGCATGAGCGCCTTTAAACAGCACACCGCTGATATTCGTCTTTTCGTCCGGACAGATTTTGAATTCCACCGTATAGGGATAGCCCACTTCCTGCAAAGCTGTCTGAACCGTATCCTTACCGGTAAAGAGCAGTTCCTTGCCGGGAACCGTCAGGGCAACATCTTTATTGGGAGAAATTTTACCCGACAGGTTAATGCCCGGCGCTTCGGGCATCTCTTTGCAAAGAGCCTCAAATGCTTTATAAGGCACTTGTTTGTTATCTCCCTTCCACAGTCTTTCGGTCAGCACCTGAACGGCCGGAAAAGCACGGATATGCACATCCTGTTGCGAAATACCGTTACCACACTGGTCATTCCATACGGCAAACATTCCGCCCAATACTCCCGGAGTGCCTTCGGGAAGTGTCTGCTTGCGGTTTATCATCCAGGGAGTCCATGTCTCATACAGCCATTGATGGTCCAAAAACTCGCGATAGTAGCCCGCACCGGGCACAATATACAGATAGGTATCGCAAGTATTGATAAGCTTATATCCATCTTTTAAAGATACTTCCGGATCTACCCAGTCATACGACCACGCATTTACCGTTACTCCCTCTGCCTTTACAGGAGTCTTTCCGGGAAGCCATTTCAAGCCTCCCCACATACGCGGAGTCTTACCATACTTCTCAATGTACTTCAAGTAGCGGTCAGTGAAATAACGATACTGCTCGGCTTCTTTCTTATTGTATTCGTCCGTACCGATATGCACATCAGGGCCTATAAACACGGGATTCTCTCCTCCGATATACTCGTCCAGCAACGAATCTACAAAACGATAGGTTTCCTCCTTATACAAATCCAAATGGTCCATGCCATACTCTTTGCTGCCTATTTCGGGCTTATAGTGGGTGAACGCCAATGAATGGGCAGGAATGTCTATTTCAGGAATCACATTCACCCCATATTCCATACCCAGCCGTTGCAAATCGGTAAACTCTTTCTTGGTATACGAGCCGTCCTTTGCGGTCAGACCGGGAAAACGTTCACTTTCAAGACGGAATGCAGCATAAGTCTTGTTCCAGTCATTGTCAAAGAACTGAGGAAAACCGTTATCGTTCAGATGAATCTGGAACTCATTCATCTTATAGAAAGAAAGTATCTTCACATATTGCTTCAAATAGTCCAATGTAAAGAACTTACGACCGGCATCAATCATAAAACCACGGTTAGGAAATAAAGGGAAGTCGCGTGCCGTTCCTTTCGAAATCTTTCCCTGCTGCTTATAAAGCATCTGTAGCAGCGTACGGGTTCCCCAGAACACTCCCTTTCGGGTGGGCGCTTCAATCCCGGCATACCGGTTCACCGACAGTTTATAGCCTTCATCACCCAACTCCTTGTCCGGCTTCATCAAAGCCATATAAATATCATTTTTGCCCGGTTTGCCGATTTTCACGGAATAGTTCCACCCCATCATCATGCTCAAGTCATCTGCCAATATCTCGGCGGTAGACAAAAGCACAGCCTCATCAGCAGGGTTGACGACAATATTACCTTCGGCAGGAAGAGCCAGTTTGCCACTGCCACCTTTCCATTGCTGAAGAGCGGGAATTACTTGGGGACACGGTTCTTGTGCAGAAATCGCACAACATGCTATCCACAGACAGCATAGAATAAAAAAATTTTTCATAAGCATTGAGGTTTTAAAAAAGGTTGTATCAAAAGTATATACCGTTGACGATTTGACAGCATCATCAACGCTTTGACACACCTCCGACTATTTTCTTGATATCATTCAGTTTATTCAAAGCTTCAAGAGGAGTCAGATTATTGACATCCAAATTCAGAATCTCATCACGTACCTGACACAGTACGGGGTCGTCCAGTTGGAAGAAACTGAGCTGCATCCCATCTCGGCCGGAAGCTATCTCCGCCGTCGGTTTGGCAATTCCCTGCTGACGGTTGTCCGTCTCCAATTGGTGTAGGATATCGTTTGCACGTTTCACGATACTCTTCGGCATACCGGCCATTTTCGCCACATGGATACCAAAAGAGTGCTCACTGCCTCCCCTCTCCAACTTACGCAGAAAGATGACTTTATTATCGACCTCCTTCACCGATACATTGTAGTTTTTAATGCGTTTGAAGGATTTCTCCATTTCATTCAGCTCATGATAGTGAGTAGCAAAAAGCGTACGCGCCTTTGCACGCGGATGTTCATGGATGTGCTCCACAATCGCCCATGCAATAGAGATGCCATCGTAAGTGGAAGTCCCCCGACCCAACTCGTCAAACAGCACCAGACTGCGTGGAGAAAGGTTGTTCAGGATATCTGCTGCCTCATTCATTTCTACCATAAAGGTAGACTCTCCCACCGATATATTATCGCTGGCACCCACACGGGTGAATATCTTATCCACCATACCGATACGGGCACTCTCTGCAGGAACAAAACACCCGATTTGCGCCAACAGCGTAATCAATGCCGTTTGGCGAAGCAAAGCCGATTTACCTGCCATATTAGGCCCCGTGATAATGATAATCTGCTGACTGTCGGTGTCCAGATACACATCATTGGCAATATAAGCCTCCCCCAACGGCAACTGTTTTTCGATTACCGGATGACGGCCCGACTTGATGTCGATTACATCCGAATCATCCACATTCGGACGGATATAGCGGTTACTTTCCGCCACTTTAGCAAACGACAACAGACAATCCAGACGACCTATCAGATTGGCATTCACCTGAATAGGTGGTATAAATTCTGCCAGACAGGTAACCAATTCGGTAAACAGGCGGTTTTCGAGGGCGAGAATCTTTTCTTCCGCTCCTAATATCTTTTCTTCGTATTCTTTCAGTTCTTCCGTGATATAACGCTCAGCGTTTACCAACGTCTGTTTGCGTATCCATTCGGCGGGAACTTTGTCTTTATGCGCATTACGCACTTCGATATAATAACCGAATACATTATTGAAAGCAATCTTCAAACTCGGAATACCCGTTTTCTCACTTTCCCGCTGCTGCACCTGCAACAAATAATCCTTACCGGAATAGGCAATGGCACGCAATTCGTCCAGTTCTGCATTGATACCTTTAGCTATCACACCTCCTTTATTCAGCAAAGCGGGCGGGTCATTATTGATTTCTTTCTCGATACGGTCACGTATTTCGGTACAGGCATTCAACTGCTCACCGACACGGGAAAGGCTCGGTTCGTCGCTGGCCATACAGGCTTCCTTTATAG
>OLWB01002578.1_pt1 | contig 14302 bp, 8 predicted proteins | sample 1673331 | NCBI WGS metagenome assembly OLWB01 (sample SAMEA3178943, study PRJEB25190) | human gut metagenome | biome: human gut; feature: human-associated habitat; material: faeces | place: Austria | collected 2013
TGAGACTTATTATTCAGCCGGACTATCAGTCCGTATCTCAGTGGGCTGCACATTACGTTGCTGCAAAAATAAAAGCTGCCAATCCAACCCCTGAAAAACCGTTTGTATTGGGTTGTCCTACCGGATCTTCTCCTCTGGGCATGTACAAAGCTTTGATCGATCTGAATAAGAAAGGAATCGTTTCCTTCCAGAATGTAGTAACATTCAATATGGATGAATATGTAGGACTGCCGAAAGAACATCCGGAAAGCTATTATTCTTTTATGTGGAATAACTTCTTCAGTCATATTGATATCAAGGCTGAAAATACGAATATCCTGAATGGCAATGCTCCTGACCTGGATGCAGAATGTGCACGTTACGAAGAAAAGATTAAGTCTTATGGCGGTATCGACTTGTTCATGGGTGGTATTGGTCCTGATGGACATATCGCTTTCAATGAACCGGGTTCTTCATTGACTTCACGTACTCGTCAGAAAACATTGACTACGGATACAATCATTGCTAACTCTCGTTTCTTTGACAATGATATCAATAAAGTGCCTAAAACTGCTTTGACAGTAGGTGTGGGTACTGTTCTTTCTGCCAAAGAAGTGATGATTATCGTGAATGGACACAACAAGGCCCGTGCACTGTATCATGCCGTAGAAGGTTCTATCACTCAGATGTGGACAATCAGTGCATTGCAGATGCATGAAAAAGGTATTATCGTATGTGATGATGCTGCGACTGAAGAATTGAAAGTAGGAACTTACCGTTATTTCAAGGACATTGAAGCTGGTCATTTGGATCCGGAATCTTTGATTAAATAATATAGAACAGACTCTATAAATAATGGGCTGCATCAATGTTGAATTGATAGCAGCCCATTATGTAATGAATTCTGTCGAAGAAACTAACTTTCTTCTAACCAACCTTTTCCCTGACGAACAATTTCCGGTTCATCCTCTGTGCATTTTACTACCGTTGAAGGTTCTATTCCTCCGATACCTCCGTCAATAACTAGATCCACTATATCGCCAAACTTTTCATCGATTAGTTCGGGATCGGTTATATATTCCAGATCCTCATCTTCATCGTATGGCAAGGTGGTGGTCATTATCGGAGCGTCCAGCAGACGGGCAATTTCCCGGATAATATTGTTGTCCGGCATACGGATGCCTACCTCTTTCCGGTTACGGAAGATTTTGGGCAGTCGGTTTGTTCCGTTCAGGATGAAAGTAAACGGTCCCGGAAGATTATGTTTCATAAGTTTGAAGACGTTATTGTCCACCTTGGCATATTCACTGATACTACTCAAGTCATAGCAGATGATAGACAGATTGTTTTTACGTGGGTCTATCTCCTTGATACGGCAGATACGTTCGATAGCACGCTCTTTCAGTCCATGACAGCCGATAGCGTACATCGTATCAGTAGGATAAATGATAAGTCCGCCAACATTCAGAATGTCGATAATCCGTTGTAAGTCCTGCGGATTGTTATTTTTATCATATAGCTTCAGAAGCATAATCTCTTTTCCTTATTTTTTTATTTAAGTTTCTTCTTCAAGAAGTCCAATGCCTTCTCGGCCGCCTTTTCCGTTACTTTCTGTTTGATAGAATCTTTGTTGGCACTGGCAGCAGAGTCAAGTCCGAGTTTCTGGCCTAATTTGCTGATAGCCTCATCGGCTACTGCTTCCACAGCCTGATTGGCCATACTCTTGGTATCGACACTGACTTTAGGTGAAGTGAACGAACCTCCGATTCTCAAATCAAGAGTCATTAGTTTGGAGATATTACCGGCAGATGCAGGAAGTTTAATCTTTCCTGTGTAATCGATAGTCTGGTCGAGACCCGTGCTACCGGAAAGATTCAGGTTGTAGTCTCCCATTTGAATATCGAACGGTTTTGTTTCTACCCGTCCATCTTTGATGATGAAGTCCAGTGTCATATCTTTTACTTTCATCTCTTTCAGGCTGGGTTGCTTAACCGCATCAGCTATTTGATCGATAGCTTTCACACCACTTAGGCTAAGGTCGCGTGTGGAGAGGCTGCCGTCTCCCTGCATTGTATCCAATATGGGGCTCATGGCTGCGTCCAAATCCGTCAACACGTTGATACTGCCGGAGAAGTTCCCTTTCAGATTTTCAAAGATAGGAGCCATTTTCTGCACCATATCCAGTTCCTTGTAAGCTTGTGCAAAACCTATATTCGTCAGTTTGAATCCAGCTTTCAACTCAGGTTTCTTGGCATCGGCGGTGGAATAATATCCGTTCATCACAACATTTCCTCCCATAGTGCTCATAGACAGATTTTTCATGTCTACTTTACCGTCTTTGACAGTAAGCTTACCGTTCATATTGTTGAAGGACATCTTGTCAAACAGTACTTGTTTCAGATTAGCGTCCATTTGGAAGTCGATGTTGCGGGGAACTTCAACAATTCCCGTGGAACTAACGGAATCCGTAGTTGTTACATCACCGGACGAAGACATTTCTTCACCCGTAGCCGACATGAAATCGTTCAGATTGAAATAGTTGGAACGGATATTCAGACTTCCTTTCAAGGTAGTGCCTTTCAACGCATAACCGATATAGTTTTCGAACCGGCTGTCGGCAGTAATGTCATTCTTACCGATGTTGACGGTTGTTTCGCTCAACTGAAGATATTTGGGTGTAAACGTAAAGAGTGATTTCTTAATTTCTACATCCGGCATATCTTGCATTTTAAGTTTCATGTCTGTTAAACCAATCGTTCCAGCAGCCAGTATGCGGTCGTATTGTTCCTTTTCGATAGATGAAAGGCGCCCGGACATTTGCATATCAGCGTCGATTGTTCCGTTTAGTTCCATATCTCCAAGCGGATATACTTGTTTGATCATACCAAGGTTAAGAATTCCTTTTGCTTCCACTTTGAAGTCAGGATCGCTGACCGGCGTTTTCACGTAGGCAGTCAGACTGAACGGGTTACCTGCCAGGCGGAAGCTAAACGGGTTAATATCCACCGTCGTCAGGTCGATATTTCCTCCCGGATTCTGTACGTTGGCATTGATGTTAATTTGGTCTACTCCTGCCGGTAAAGCCGGATAGCGGAACATGGCATTTTTGACTTGCATATCGACATTGAACGCAGGTACGGTATCTCCTAGCAGGGTGCCTTTGGCTGTTGCGTTCAGTGTGGCGGTTCCGTCGGTTTTCAGGCTGGAAAATTCGGTGGCATAGATAGCCGGGATTAGCGAAAGGATTTCTTTGAAACCTATATCGTTGGTATTGAGTTTCAAGTCCATGTCGATAGCCGGGTCTTTCAAGGCTACCCAGCCGTCAATACCTGCCTGAATAGCGTTGAGGCGAATGGTGTTATCCTTTAATGTGTACTTGTTATTGGCCAGATCGGCGTCCACATCCATTTCAGCGGAGATGTTGGCATTCGCCAAGAAAGGAATCCCGTTCATCTTGTAAGTCAGGGATTTTGTTTCCGCTTCCAGTTTCAGTGTGGTGCGTTCACTGCCTAAGTCTCCGGCGCAGGTTGCGTTAAAGTCTTGGATGTCAGCATACATCTTTCCTTGTTGGTCATCATAAATCAGATTCATGTTTTTTATGACGAAACGTTGGAGTTTCACTTTGAAAGGGGAAGATTCTTCTTCTGCAGCGGGAGTCTCGGCAGCGGCTGTCGTATCCGGCTCCATAATGTTCCAGTTGGCACGTCCGTCCGGCAACACAATGGCATGCAGCTTTGTGTCTTCGATGAATATTTTGGAAATATCGTAACCGCTATCTCCGAAAAGAGAGAATAAGTTGATGGCGGCAGTAACTTCTCCGGCTTGTACAAGGGTATCATTGGCAAATTCACCAGTGCCTTTTAGCCAGAAATCTTCGAGAGTGACAGAAGCCTGTGGAAAGTTACGGAACAGGCTAATGTTAAGTTTCTTAAAGTCAAATTGCGCATTGAGCATCTTGTTGCCTTCTGTTTTTACAATATCGGCTATCTTACCTTGGAAGGCGAAAGGAAGAAGGAGCATTAGAATGATAATTACTCCTACGGTGATAGCTGCGATTTTCAAACCTTTTTTCATTTGCTTCTATTTTAAGAGTCTGATAATATGTAAGGAACAAAACTAATAAAACTTTTTGATAATAAGGGATAAAAGAGATTTTTTTAGGGATTCTTATTTTAAAATTAGGGGAATCCAAAGCACGGAATTATGGCAGGGAGTGGTTGAGGCAATGGCTCTTCAGGGGTTGTAGTGGAGGAGATTCGTTCTTTGGTGAGCAACGGTCTCTTTCTCGGTGAGGAACAGTGTATTGGTCAGTGAGGGAAAAACGGTCGGTTCCCGTTTCCTCCCTTTTGTATATATTTATTGTTTTTTCTTTTTCTTCAGTTCCTCTGCAATTCTCCATTGTAACGCAGCTTCCACTTCCTTTCCGGCTTTCAGCAAAGCGTCTCCAAAAAGTTCGTGTGCACCGGCGTGTTCCGGTTTCAGACTTGTAGCCTTATCCAGATCGGCGATTGCACCTTCTGTGTTTTCTGTTTTCAACCGGAGTTTTCCCCGGTTATAGACAGCTTTAAAATTTGCCGGATGAAGGTTTACTGCGGTATTAAAGCAATTTTCAGCGTCGAAATAATCTTTATTATTGAATAAAGTAATTCCTTTACGTATCCATGCGTCTATGTAGTTTGGATCGAGGCTGAGCGCTTTATCGTAGTTGGCAAGGGCAGCACGTATATCATGTGCTTGGGTGATACATTCGTTTCCCATTAACAGATACTCATGGGCGTATTGGCGTAGGCGTTCCTGTTGTTCCCGCATCTGTTCCTTGAGCTTTTTATTCTGTTCTTTCAGGGTGTTGATAATGCCGAGTTTTCGGCGAATCAGGCGGCGGGGAACAGGTTTTTCAATATCATAGCGGGAATGGATGGCACGGAAGAATTGTTCCAGACATTCCTCCATATCACCTTTATTGAAAGCGCGGGCGGCTGCGGCATATTGCACATCGGCCTGTGCCTGTTTCAATGCCTTGTCAATAGCTTGCCGGTTATTAAATCGTCCGGCGAAGTTGACGATTTCCGGACGGACGAAAATATCTGCCCGGTTAATAGGCTTTTTGAGTTGGATACCATCCAGAGAAGTACAACGGCTGAGTGCGACATACGCTTGTCCACCGGCAAATACTCCTCCAGTGAAGTCGATTACCACCCGGCTGAAAGTCAGGCCCTGGCTCTTATGAACTGTAATTGCCCAAGCCAACCGGATAGGATATTGAGTGAAACTACCTAATACTTCTTCCTCGATCTCTTTCGTTTTTTCGTTGTAGCGATAACGGATATTGCGCCATGAATCCCGTTTAACGTCACATTCTTTCCCGTCATCAGTGATAACGTATATCGTTTCTTCTTCTTCATCAATACCGGCAATGACGCCAATAGTGCCATTTACCCAACGACGGTCAAAGTCATTCTTGATAAAGATAATTTGTGCACCGGGTTTTAGCACTAGCTCTTGTGAGGTGGGTAAACTGCTTTCGGGAAAATCTCCTTCGATAACTCCTTCAAAAGTAATCGATTCTCCCGGAAGCTCGGCCAGTTTTTTTTCGTTGATTGAATCTACCGTATCTCTTCGGGTAGCAAGCGTGATATACATATCCGCTTCTGATTCTTCAATCTGGCTTCCATATCGGGTATTCAACAGTTGGAGGTCGGCTGCTCCGGCAGTATTAGTACGAATGTGGTCAAGTACACCGACAAAAACCGGATCAGTCTGCCGGTAAACCTTTTGCAGTTCGATAGAAACTAAATCTATCTGACCGAATACTCTTGCTGAGAAAAAGTAAGGAGTAGGATAGAAACGGTTCAGTATTTCCCGTTCATCATTCTTCACGACAGGTTCCAATTGGAAAACGTCGCCTACCAATAGTAACTGTTTTCCGCCGAAAGGTTCGCGCAGATTATGAGAATATACCCGTAAGATGCGGTCGATTGCATCAATGATATCCGCCCGTACCATGGAAATTTCGTCAATGATGACCAGTTCTATCTGTTCCAATAACTTGCGGTGCGGCTTCGTATATTTGAAGAACTCATGGATACGGCCGCGTTGCAGACTTAAATTTGGATCGTCCGGCAATAGCGGATAAAAAGGGAGTTTGAAGAAACTATGCATCGTACTTCCTCCGGCATTGATTGCAGCAATTCCGGTCGGAGCAAGTACAACATATTTCTTTTTGGTATGCTCGCAGACATAACGCAGAAATGTAGATTTTCCCGTACCCGCTTTCCCGGTCAGAAAGACCGACTGTCGGGTGTACTGAATCAGATTCAGTGCATCCTGAAATGCAGCATTGTTAGTGTCTACGCTCATCTTCGTATTTGCTTGTCTCAAATAATTCCGAAATGTTTCATTGCTTTGCTGATTCCGTCTTCGTCAATCGGAGTTGTCACATAGTCGGCGGCAGCTTTCACATCCTCTTTGGCTTGTCCCATGGCAATTCCGATAGCAGCATGGCGAAGCATACTGATGTCATTGCCTCCGTCACCGAATGCCATAGTCTCTTCCAGTTTCATATCGAAGTAACGGATGATTTCGTCAATGCCTTTCTGCTTGGTATCCCCTTTGGCCGTAATATCGGCAAATGCCGGGAACCAACGCCCTACTTCACAAGTAGGGATAGACGGACGGATCTCCTTTTCTTCTTCTTCCGTGATGAAAGGTGTCATCTGGATCACCTCCTTGCTTGTTGCTTCCTCGAACGAAACAGTCGGAATAACATTCACGTGCAGGAAATCATAGAATATCTTTTTTACCATGTCGTTAGGCTGGCAAACGGATATGTTGTGTTCCTCCACAAAGATACACGGTACTCCTTTTTTCTCGCAGAAAGCAGCCATTGCTTTTACTTCCTCCTGTGGAATAGCGCTTTTGTAAATAACTTGTTCTCCGACAAAACAATAGGCTCCGTTCATGGTTATATATCCATCAATGAGATTTCTGTCTTGCAATTCGGAAAGGTTGTTGATAATGGCTTTCGGGCGTCCGGTAGCGATAAATATCTTGAGCCCTTTTGCGTGGGCTGCCTCCAATGCCTCAATGGTAGAAGGCGGGATACGGTGAGTTTCAAAACTGACCAGCGTTCCGTCTATGTCAAAAAATAGAGCTTTCGTCATAAATTCCTTTTTGAATTGAGTACAAATGTACTACTTTTATTCCAAAAGTTAAAATATAACCAGGTATTTTATGTATAATTCTGATAATCAGTTGTTTGTTTAGGGTGCGTCACCTTTAATCCTGAAAAATAACCATAATAATTAACCCTGAAAATTAATCATTATGCTGAATTATGAGTAAATATTTTTTTTGATTTTAGACCGGATTTTAATCTGTTTAATCCGGATACAAAGAGAGCGACTACAATCTATTATACTGTAGTTTATTTTATCTGTAGTATGGTATATGCTGGTCTAAGATGGAAATTGTTGCAATAAAAAACAAAAAAACATGTTTAAACGTTTTTAATACTATATTTTTTCTAATTTTGTGGCTTTCTGCCCAAGGAGTGTATAAATTGGACAGTAGGCCCTTTTTGTGGGGAAATATTGAGTGGGAAATATTTAGTGGGAAATAAATGATGGTATATGTGATGAGAAATGGTCGCAGGGTAATAGTTGCGTTATCATTTCTGTTATTATGTTGTGGTGTACATGTGCACGCACAACGGGTGGCTGTGAAGACAAATGCATTGGGTTGGCTGACCGCCAGTCCGAATGTAGAAGCAGAATTTGTATTGGGTAGTCATGTCTCCTTGAACATAGGGATTGCTGCGAATCCAATCAGTACAGACAACTTTAAAACGACTTTCACGCATTTTCAGCCTGAAGTTCGTTACTGGCTAAATCGTCCGATGGTGAGTCATTTTCTTGGAATCACCGCTTTCGTGAATAATTTTGATATGATGGTAAAAGATGTGCATCACAAAGGCGATGCATACGCCGCCGGTTTGACCTATGGATATGTATGGGTGCTGGGCGATCATTGGAATATCGAAGCAACTGCCGGAGTGGGTGTGTTGCGTTACCGTCAGTTCAAGTATGATAAGGGTATTCCGAAACCGGATGCGGTCAACGATAGTAAGACCACCATTGCACCTGTTAAACTGGGGGTATCCTTTGTGTATATTATTCGATAACGAACATTAGCTAGTCAGAAAAGAGAATGAAAATCAATTTGAAACGTGATAGATTAACAGGTATACTTCTCGTGGCGATGATGTTCGTCGGCATGAATGTATCCGCCCAACGGATCCGTGTGCAGGGGCATATCACAAACCCGCAGGGAAAAAGTGTTCCGAATGTGAATGTGCTGAATCCGGTCAATGACGAACGTATAGAAATGTCCGACGAGGATGGCCGTTACAGTGTCTTAGTTGAGAAAAACGGCTCGTTGAAGTTTACATGTGTCGGTTATGAAGACAAAACAGTGAAGGTGGCAGGAAAGCAAATTTTGAATGTAGTATTGAAAGATGCCGTCATCGAGCTGAACGAAGTAACGATTACTTCCAAAGTGAAGGACAAAGTGATTCCGGAACCTACGGACATCGAAATCAAGGGTAATTATTTCCATCTGAAAACCCGTGTCCCGGTGCCTAAGGAGATGTTTAACTCGCATCGTCGCTTGGTATTGCAGCCTTCCATTTATGATGTGACACTGAAAAAGCGTCTGTTGATGCGTCCTGTTGTATTCGACGGGGATACTTATAATACAACGCAAAATCGAATGTACGATTATGATATAGATAAAGACCCTTTACATGATTACATCCGTGTGAAAACGACTTCTTCACGCAAGGGGGATATTATTGCTTACCATGATTCTATCTATATAGAATATCTGCAACATGACTACCGTGCAGATGTGCATTTGGCAATGGAGAATTACAGGAATATCATTTATCGTGACTCTTTCTCCATTGCACGCGGAACGGTCAACCCACTTCGTTTTTTGGAGTATAAATTCTCCGCTTTCAGCCTGACGGATGAGAAATATCTTCCGAAACCTGTGATGCAGTTGCGGGATACGAAAGGCGAGGTAAACTTGACCTTTTTGGTAGGTAAAGCCGACCTGGATGATAAGAATCCACAGAATCAAGTGGAACTAAACCGATTGAATCAGGAATTACGTAGTATTGAGACGAACCCGGATGCCTCTTTGAAGAGTTTTCATATAACGGGGGTGGCTTCGCCGGACGGTTCTTACGAGACGAATCTTCGTCTGGCAAAATTGCGTACGGATAAAGCCCTGGGACGTATACTGGCACAACTGGACCCGGAAACACGTAAACTGTTGGAAGTGAAATCGGATGCATCGGTTGCCTCCTGGAAGGAGGTAGCAGAATTGCTGAAAAAAAACTCCAAGCCGGAACTGGCTAAAGAAGTAGAGGATTTAATCAAACAATACGCAGCTACTCCTCACCGATTGAATGGGGTCTTGAAATCGAAACCTTTCTACAAGGAACTTGCGGCTACTTATTTGCCTAAATTGAGAAAGGTGCAATATACCTATGGTTATTCAATTTTCCGCTCTTTAACGGACTACGAGATTAGAGAACTTTACAGAAAGAATCCGAAGGAACTTACCCGTTTCGAATATTACCGTATGATTACGACGGCAAAAACTCCCGACGAGAGGGAAAAGTATTGTAGGGAGGCTCTTGAACTTTATGGTAACTTTACGTATGCAGCCAATGAACTGGCAGTAGTAACGATACAGAAAGATACTCCGGATTCAAATATTCTCGAACCGTTTGTCAGTAAATCGGCACCGGTGGAGTTATTATCCAATCAGGCTATTGCCTTGCTGCATGAAGGCAAATATACAAAAGCAGATTCAGTCTTGACGTTGGTTCCCGAAGAAGCGGTTTCTGAAGATTTGCAGGCCATCGTTCAAGCATTGGCCGGTTATTATAATGATGCTTTCGAGAAGGTGGCGGCTACTAGTCCTTTCAATGAGGTGGTGATGCTATTGGCAATGAAGAAAAATCAGGAGGCATGGGATAAGATTTCCACCATGGAGGTAGAGACCGCCCGCGAATATTATATAAAAGCGATTGCCGCCAACCGCCTGGAGAAAATAGGTGATGCGATTATGAGCATTGAGAAGGCCCTTGAACTTGATCCTTCCTTATTGGAAGTAGCGAAGGTGGATGGTGATATTATTGACTTGCTGCCAGAAGAGCAGAAAATTAAATAATGATATATACAACAAGAGTAAACGATGAATATCTTCAGAATCAACAATAAATATGTAGCAGTGGCAATCTTCCTGATGCTTGCTGTTACCTTACGGGCACAGGATTATGGTGCATTGCAATATATGTTACAGAAACGCCCTGCAAATGAAAAGTTCGAGAGTAATAGATTCAATGAACATCTCTTTTTCTCTGCCGGAATAGGACCATACAGCTTGTTAACAAGTGGAGATAGTCAGGATGGAATGGGAATGACCGCCCATCTCTTTATGGGAAAGTGGATTACTCCGGTTCACGGACTTCGGATAGGGGTGAATTTGGGTTATCTGTCGTCGGGTATCTACGATTCTAAAATAAAAATGGGTGGCGGCAGCCTGGACTATTTGTTGAATATGTCCTCCCTGGCATACGGATACAATGCAAATCGTTGTTTTGAGTTAGTAGGGATTGCAGGTATAGAAGCCGGTTATTCTAAGGTGGGTGACAATAGCGATCGTTCCGAAAAGTATCCGGATTTGAAAGGTGGCGGTCAGCTTTATTATGGTGCTCATCTCGGTTTACAGGGAAATGTACGTCTTTCTTCTACATTGGATTTGTTTGTAGAGCCACGGATCGGATGGTATAATGACAGTTTTGCGTATACGGAAAATTGGAGAAACTATAAAATGGCTGGTTCAGTTCTGGTAGGTCTGACCTATATGCCTGGTGCTCCAATGGGAACTAAGATACATTTCGATGGTTTCGATAATAGCTCCTTCCTGAATCATATGTTTATCTCTTTATCTGGTGGTATCAGTACACTGAAAGTTCCGGGAATCAAGAATACGATTAAAGGATTAGGTCCCCAGTTCTCTGCCGGAATCGGTAAATGGTTCAGTCCTTCTTCCGGTCTGCGTTTGTCCGGGACAGTTGGGATTTCGGACACCCCTTCGGGCAGCGCAAGCGGTTACTTTAAACATGTCGATCTGCATGCTGACTATCTGTTGAATATCAATAATGTTCTTTGGGGATATGATGAAGACAGAATATTTAGTCTGATCGGTATTGCCGGAGTTAATCTGGCAGGTACGAAAGGAGTGGATAAAACCGCCAAGTATGCTCCGGGAATAGGAGTCGGTGTGCAGGGAAGTTTCCGTATCAACCGTTCTGTGGATTTATTTATAGAACCTCGCCTCAATGTGTATAGTAAGAGATATGCAGGAGGTCGCGGAGTAGGTCGCAATACAGATCAGCTCAGAGAGTTGAATTTTGGCTTGACTTATCATACGATTGACCGTGCGGCACGTCCGAAGAACAGATTCTCAAGCAATCACATCGCAGACAATCTGTTTATGACTTCGGGAATTGGTGTGCAAATGTTCTTGAATAAGACGAACCTTGAAAACCTTGGTTCTTTAGGTCCGCAGGCTTCTGTTTCTATAGGTAAGTGGTTGAGCCCTTATTCCGGTTTGCGCCTCGTGGGTACAGGTGGATTTTTTACGAACTATGTAGTTCCAGGAAGTGTTAAAGCGGGCAAACTTAGACATGCCAGCGTCAGTGGCAGTCTTGATTACTTGTGGGGCATAATGTCTACCATGAGTGGATACAATCCCGATCGTATCTTTGATTTAATAGGTTCGGTAGGTATCAACCTTGCTTATACTTCCAAATCAGACCATAAATTCCAACCGGGTGTTAATGCAAGCATACAGGGATTATGGCATGTGAATGATTTTCTCGGTTTGTACATTGAACCGCAGATTCGCTTTTATGGAGATAAATTTATTGAAGGTAATCTGGGCTTTATGCAGAAAGACGTGATGGTAGGAGTCAATGCAGGTTTTCACTATCTCTTTGTTCCTTATTCAAAAACAGCCAATCGTAGCGTGTTTGGTCTGGATGACAAGCGTTACTTCATTTCCGGTGCACTTGGATTGGGTAGCTTGCTTGTAGCCAACAAAGACTTGGTGAAGAATGCAGGTGTAGAAGCAAAGGGAAGCATTGGTAAATGGTACACTCCGTTATCTGCATGGCGGGCAAATGGAACAATTATGTACAAGGCCAAAACGTCGTCAAAGATGAATCTCCATTATGCTGGTTTGGGTATGGATTATATGATAAGTCTGGCCACATTGGCAAAAGGATACAGCCCCAATCATGTGATAGATGTTGTTCCTTTTATGGGAGTTACGGCCGGACTGGTACGCCGTTATGGTAAGTTCCGAGCAGTGCCGGGACTGGATGCCGGTGTGCAGGTAAAGCTGAAAGTGGCTTCTTCTTTGTATCTGTATGCCGAACCTAAAGTCGGTATCCGTACCGATACATACGATGGCTCCGAACAGGGAAGACCTGACCGCGTAGCTTCCATGGTAGGTGGATTATTGTACAGATTCAAGATGCCTACTTTCCAGTAAGAAGAAAAATAAGAAATCGAATAAAAAGGGTTGCGCAATACCGGATTAGTGATTGTGCAACCCTTTTTGTATTCCATTTCCAAGAAATTATGGTTACATAAACGTTACATTAATATTACTTCCATTTCTACCTGATAATGAATAAAATGAATCTTTAGAATTCATTTTCTCCCTTGCTATTCTCCTCTACTTTTGCTCCAGAAATTAAAACGAAAACGTATGAAAACGATTACTGAAGCAATATCGAAACTAAGTTCAAACAGAAGATTAGCCGATTTCCTCTTTATTCTATGGGCAGGTGGAGCAGCCCTTCTTTCTTACTCACTGGTTTATGCATTGCGTAAACCTTTCACAGCTGCTACTTTTGACGGGATAGAAGCATTCGGTTTTGATTATAAAGTACTGGTTACTATCATTCAGATAGCAGGTTATCTGATAGCAAAATTTATTGGTATCAAGTTGATTTCTGAATTGAAGAGAGAGAATCGCCTGAAGTTTATACTCGTTTCCATTGCCGTAGCGGAATTGTCATTGGTTGCGTTCGGAGCACTTCCCACTCCTTATAATATGTTTGCCATGTTCTTCAATGGATTGTCATTGGGCTGTATGTGGGGAGTTATTTTCAGTTTTATCGAAGGTCGCCGCACTACGGATATTTTGGCCAGCCTTTTAGGAATCAGTATTGTTATCAGTTCGGGAACGGCAAAATCCATCGGATTGTTCGTTATGAATACATTGAACGTCAGCGAATTTTGGATGCCGGCACTTATCGGTGCTTTTGCACTTCCTTTATTGGCTCTTTTGGGATATAGCTTAACCCGTTTGCCACAACCTACGGCACAAGACATAGAACAAAAAAGTAGTCGTGTAACTCTGAATGGCAAGCAACGGAAAGAACTGTTCATCGACTTTATGCCATTTCTTGTATTATTGTTTGTAGCTAACCTAATGTTGGTAGTGCTTAGAGATATTAAGGAAGATTTCCTGGTGAAGATTATTGATATGAACGGACAGTCCTCATGGATGTTTGCGCAGGTAGATACAGTCGTTACATTAATAATTCTGGCGTTATTCGGAGCGATGGTCTTTGTGAAAAGTAACATAAAAGTTTTGGTTGCCCTGCTGGGATTGGTCGTACTTGGGACAGCCACCATGAGTTTTATATCTTTCAATTATGATTCTCTGCAATTGGATGCAATCACCTGGCTGTTTGTCCAAAGTCTCTGTCTGTATATTGCCTACCTCTGTTTTCAAAGCATTTTTTTCGACCGCTTCATCGCTTGTTTCAAGATACGGGGAAACGTCGGTTTCTTTATTGTCTTAACAGATTTTCTGGGGTACACGGGTACGATACTGGTATTGGTGCTAAAGGAATTCGTGGGTACGAGATTGGACTGGGCGGTATTTTATAACCAACTTGCCGGATATGTAGGGATCTTTTGCTGCGCCACTTTTGTCGCTTCCTTCGTATATTTGCGGCAACGCTATCGCAAGGAGACCGCTTTATGTGGCTGCGAGGAAATAGCAACTCTTGAGCCTACCGAAAACAATGTCCTTACGATCGCTTAAACAAGAAAATTATTAAATACGATACATACAGAATATGAAGAAGATTTCAGGTGTCATTATGGATTGGGCCGGTACGGCCGTGGATTATGGATGCTTCGCTCCGTTGAACGCTTTCCTCAAGGTA
>OLWB01002582.1_pt1 | contig 14281 bp, 5 predicted proteins | sample 1673331 | NCBI WGS metagenome assembly OLWB01 (sample SAMEA3178943, study PRJEB25190) | human gut metagenome | biome: human gut; feature: human-associated habitat; material: faeces | place: Austria | collected 2013
ATGTGGGGAAATGAAACGATGTGTGATATGGGTGTGAATGGTATCTATGCCACATTGCGCGAGGCAAAGGTTGCACATGAAATGTTTACACAAGACGCTATGGGATTTGCCGGTCAGGCCCGTGATCCTCAGGATTTGTTGAATGGAACAATTACTGCCGGCAATAGTTTGTTCTCTGATACCTGGAAACAGTTGTATGAAGGAATTCACCGTGCAAATGATGCCATAGCCCATTTACCGGAAGCTCCATTGGATGATGCAAAGAAAGATCGTTTGATCGCTGAATCCAAATTCTTGCGTGCTTACTATTATTTCCGTTTGAACCGTGTATTCCAGGGTGTTCCTGTTTATCTGGAACCGGTGGAAGACAGCGAGTGTACCAATGGACGTGAAACGGCTGACAAAGTATGGGAAGTTATTATCTCCGACTTGAACGACTGCATCAACAGTGCTAATTTGCCGAATAAGTATGCGAAAGGTGATGCCAATTATGGTCGTGCAACGAAAGGTGCGGCATATGCTTTGCTGGGACAGACATATATGTGGATGAAAGATTATGCAAAAGCGGAAGCTGCTTTGCGTAAAGTCGGAGATGTCGGTTTTGCATTGTTTCAGGGGGATTACAAACAACTCTTCAAAACAGATAATGAACAATGTGATGAGATGATTTTCTCGGAACAGAATATTGGTATCAAAGATTATGGTTCCAAAACACAATTCTGGTTAGGTTCACGTGTTTCTTTTGGTTCTTGCTGGAATAGTTATCTGCCGAGTGTAAACTGGGTGGAATCATTTGAATGTGCAGACGGTAAGCCGTTTAACTGGAATGACTTCCTACCGGGATATAATGAGATGACTCCTAAAGAACGTGTGGTTTTCTTCCTCCGCGATACTGTCGGTGAGTGGGATACTTATTCGGAAGATATAAAATCAAAACTGCGTGCAGGTTTTGAACTGGCCGTGAAAAATGGAGCTGATATGTCCAAATATCTACCTTCCGGAAATGAAGCTCGTTTGCGTAAAGCCTACGAAAATCGCGATCCTCGTCTGGAAGCGACTGTCATTACTCCGTATGCTGAATATAACGGGGCAATCGGTTCAAAAGAATATACTTATACCTTGCGTTGGCCGGCAACCAACTCGGATGAAGTCGAACCGTATGACCTGAGAACGGATAGCCAGACTTTGTTCTACTATCTGTATCGCAAATTTGTTGCGGAAGGATCGTCTGAAACTCCTAATCGTGAATATTGCCCCTGGGATTATCCGTTGATCCGTTATGCAGACGTAGTCTTAATGTTGGCTGAAGCTATCAATGAACAAGGCTTTAAGCAGGAAGCTGTTGATTTGGTAAACTCTGTACGTGAGAGAGCCGGTGCTGCATTATTGCAAACAACAGATGCCGGTAAACCTACTTATGTAAGTGGCCAGGAAAATATGCGTACCCGTATCCGTAACGAACGTCGTTGGGAATTATCTTTGGAAGGTGTTAACCTGTATGACGAAATTCGTTGGAGAACGATCGGTGACTGGTGTAAAACTGGTGATGGTTCCAAAGAAATCTGGGGTACTGTCGTAAATCCGTTCTCATGGGGTGGAGATTATCTTTATACCTGGGCTATTCCAAGCACGGAATGTGAAAGAAATAGCAATCTGGTTCAGAATGATGGTTGGATAAACTAATTATCGAGATCTGTTCTACCGAATAGTTACTCTGTTAAAAGAATAATCCTTAAACAGGAATTGTAAGAAGTTCTTTTGATGAGGAAATGTTTATGGGATAAGGTGTTATTGATTAATGCCTTATCCTTTTTTTTATGGAGAGTATAGTTCTAGCTGGACTGTGTCCATATCATGAAACAAAACTGTACGGCACAAAAGTAACACATCGTATGATCTGTTAACATACATTTTTGTCTAATATTGGTGCATTTATTGTCCAAAAATAAAAAATTAACACAATAGTAATGGGCTGTATATGAATATAGTGCATAGATTATGGTCAATTTGCACTAACTATTGAAGTTCTGACAGGTAGAAATAGAACATTCATTTTTCAAAATTCGGTTATATCAATTACTGTTTTTCTATTAATATTAAGTAATAGAATTCTAACGACTTTTCTGAATAGTTTTTGTTCTACTATTGAAAAACAAAAAGAGAAAGAGCTTTATTCTCAGTTATTTTCTTATTTGTAAAAAAATGTGATGAGCCAAAATCTAATAATTAGTTAATGAATAAATGGACACAGTCCAGCTAGGACTATTTCCTTTTTATGTGAAACGAACGGGCTAAAATTCTTGCACAACAAGTTGTAGTGATTTGGTGTGCGCAAACACAATTTATTCATTAACTAAATCTGGTGTTATTATGACGAAGGATTTTAATCGTTTTTATTTATCAAAACGGATGTTTTTAGGAGCAACTTTGCTTTTGACATCTGTGGGGTTGGCTTCAGCCAATCCGGGAATAGAGATTCCCGTTTCCAATGCGCTTGTTGCTTCTCCTCAACAAGCGAAGAAGAAAGTAACCGGAACAGTTGAGGATGCTTTAGGCCCGATTGCCGGAGCCAATGTTGTCGAAAAGGGCACAACTAACGGAACGATCACTGACATGGACGGTAAATTCAATCTGGAAGTTTCTCCTAATGCTGTTTTGGTTATAACTTTTATCGGGTACGTGGAACAACAGATCCCTGTAGGAAACCAAACGTCATTTTCTATTAACCTAAAAGAAGACTCGCAAGCGTTGGAAGAAGTGGTAGTAGTTGGTTATGGTACGCAGAAGAAAGTGAACCTGACAGGTTCGGTAGCATCCGTTAGTGCGGAAAAAATAGCCAACCGCCCGGTGATGAACCTCGGACAGGCTTTGGTGGGCGCGGCTCCAGGTGTACGCGTTACTCAAGGAAGTGGTAACCCTGGTGACGAAAGTATCGGTATCCAGGTGCGTGGCCAAGGTTCATTCAACAATAGCAGTCCATTGGTATTGGTCGATGGTGTTGCTGCTGATATGGCTCCGCTGAATACGGATGACGTTGAAAGCATCTCAATCTTGAAAGATGCCAGTGCGGCGGCAATCTATGGTTCACGTGCAGCCAACGGTGTTATTTTGGTAACAACCAAAAAAGGGAAAAAAGACGAAAGCCCAAGAGTGACTTTCAATGCTATGTTTGCACAGGAAAAGCCGATTACCGATTTTAAATTGATGTCAAGTACGGCCGATTTCATGGAGTTGCACAATATTGCTAAGCTGAATGCCAACCCGACTGCCAATACACCAGATTATAGCCTTGAAAGTATTGAAGAATGGCGTCAAGCTGATTTGAATCCGAACGGAATCTATACGAATCCTGTTACAGGGCAACAGATTCCAAACTGGTTGGCATACCCGAATACAGACTGGGCACAAATTTTGTTTGAACCCGCCTTTTATCAGAAATATGGTGTCAATGTGTCGGGAGGTAGCAAGAATACCACTTATCTGCTTTCGCTGGGTTATCAGAATAATCCGGGTACATTGGATAATACAAGCATGGAACGTTTCAATATCCGTGCCAATATAGAAACAAAAATAGCAGATATCATTACTTTCGGAACACAAACCTATGGAACCAAAGAGTTCAAGGATCCGGGAAGTACGTCTATGACTTATTTGCTTCAGGCATGGCCCGGGCAGACTCCTATCTATGATGGCAAGTATGGATGTAGCGAACATCCGGAAGTAACCCAGAAGGATAATATTTTGCAAGGAGTGGCAGCCAATGGAGGACAGAATACATATACACGTCTCAATACGACATGGTATGCCAACGTCGAGTTACCTTTGAAAGGTTTGGTAGCCGAAGCCAAATTCAACTGGAGCCAGTATAGCCGGCAAGACGAACATTACTCTCAAAACCTGCCTCGTTATAGTTTTCGCGAGAGTTTTGAAACACCGAAAGAAGGATTGGGTGTCTTGGATCAGGCTACGACTTATCGTTATTCGTATGAATCGACCAGTTATACGGCTGACTTGATGTTACGCTATAACAATACATTCGGGAAACACGATGTGGCAGGTTTGTTCGGTTATGAGCAGTATCGTGGTGAAACTACAGGATTCAGTGCAACAAAGAAAGGTTTGATAGATTGGAGTATTACTGATATAACATCTGGTGCGGAAATGCAATCCATTGGTGGTAGTGCCAAGTCGGTGAATGCTATATTATCTTATTTCGGACGTGCAAACTATGCTTATGATAACCGTTATTTGTTTGAATTCAGTTTCCGGTCAGATGCTTCTTCCAAGTTTGCTCCCGGACATCGTAGCAGTTTTTTCCCATCCGGGTCTGCTGCTTGGCGTATCAGTGAAGAATCTTTCTTCGAACCCGTCAAAAATGCAGTTAACAATTTGAAACTTCGTGTTTCTTATGGTTCGTTGGGTAACACCGTAGGGGGTAATTATGACTGGCAAGCTTTGTATAAGAAAGTGAACAATGTGTTTGACGAAAGAGTACAAAATGGTTTGATACAATCTTCTATTCAAAACCTGGCACTTTCTTGGGAAAAAGTGACCACTTATAACATCGGTTTGGATGCCTCTTTCCTTAACCAACGTTTAAGTTTGGAAGCTGATTTCTATTTGCGAAAGACTTCGGATATTCTTACTAATTCCATTATGTATAAAACAATGGGTAGTATCAGTGCTCCTATGTCAAACACAGCCAGTTTGTCTAACCGTGGTCTTGAACTGAACTTGGGTTGGAACGATCAGATTAAAGATTTCCGTTATGGCGTAGGGATCAACTTGGCTTTCAATAAGAATAGAGTAACCGATTTTAAAGGCGAATTGCGGTATGAGTTGGATGAAGATGTCAAAGATATCTGGGGTAATCCGACAATGCGTTATACTAATTTGGCAGATGTTTCTACCGGAGGTGATACCCGTCGTGTAGAAGGACACATGATAGATGAGTTTTTCTTGCGTCGTCCTTATTCCGGTGACGGTTCTTATAAGTTGGCCGACGGTAGTGTTAATCCGAATGGAGGACCTCGTGACGGTATGATTCGTACGAAGGCCGATTTGGATTGGGTGGCTGCGATGTTGGCTGCCGGATATACTTTCAATAATAATTTGAAACAAATTAATTCGAATGGTTCCAATTTATGGTATGGCGACTTGATCATGGCCGACTTGAATGGTGATGGTAAATATGGAAATGATGATGACCGCGAATTTACCGGTAAGAGCTCGACTCCGAAGGTTACTTTGGGCTTTAATATCAATGCCTCTTGGCGTGGTTTTGATTTGAATATGATGTGGTCAGGACGCTTTGGCGGTTATCATTACATTAATTCGAAAGGAGCAAATGGATCTATGATTACTAATACCGGTGATGCTTTGCCTGGCGATGCTTGGAACAGATATTATTTCTACGATTCGGAAGCTTCACATGCTGGCATCATTAAAAATGAGCAGGGCGTTGTCATCGGTTCTTCCTACGATCCTGCAGCTGACCCGAATGCCCGAATCTCTAACGAGTATCCTCGTCTGCTTACTTCCGGTGGTACTACCCCTTCAAATACATTCTATTTGTATAATACGTCGTTTGTTAAGCTGAAATCATTACAAATCGGATATACATTGCCTAAGAAGTGGGTTGCACCTGCAAAGATCAATAATTTGAGAGTATTTGTATCCGGAGAGAATTTGTTGACTTTCAAATCCGATAGATTCCCAGGCGTAGACCCTGAATTGGGTGGCTCGCTTGCCGCATACCCGATTGCACGTATGTTCTCAGGAGGTCTGTCTGTAACCTTTTAATTAAAAGCACATAAAGATGAAAAAGATATTTAATTTGTTAACATTGGCGGCTGTTTTCGGAGTCGCAACATCCTGTACGGATATTTTGGATACGGCACCTAATGATAAGCTTTCCAGTGGTACTATGTGGACTACCGAAGAAAGCGTTGACCAGGGCGTTATTGGCGTGTATTACTCCTTGCAGAGACCTTTCCATGGAAATCAAATTATTGGTGCCGATGCCATGATTGGTTATTATGGGTATGATGCGTTTGGGATGACCGGACAGGGAGAGTATGGCATGCAAAACTTGTTTACTAAATCGGTCAATCCCAGTAACGGGTTTTTCTTAAAAACATGGCAATGGATGTATGACGGTGTGCATCGGGCTAATGCCGCTATAGCTGGTATTGAAAATGCTCCTATCAATGAAGCTAAAAAAGCTCGTTTGATTGCTGAGTGTAAAGTACTTCGTGCATTCTTTTACGATCGTTTGAACATTCTTTTCGGTAATGGCGGATTAGGGGTACCTTTGTATACGGAACCGGTGAACCCGTCTGAATGTGACAAGCCTCAAAGTTCGGAACAGGAGGTATGGGCTCAAGTTATTAAGGATTTAAGCGATGCTATAGCTGAGCCGAATTTACCTGACAATCAAATCCAAGGAGAAGGACGAGTAAGTAAAGGGGCTGCTTATGCTTTGCGTGGTAAAGCATATCTGTTGACAAAGGAGTATGATAAAGCAATAGCAGACTTTGCTAAGGTAGGTGAGTGTGGTTACAAATTGTTCCCGGACTACAAACAGCTGTTTAAGGTTGCTAACGAGCGTTGTGAAGAGATTATTTTGGCTGTGCAGTATATAGAAGATCCTACGGGTTATGGTACGGGAATACAAAAGTATTGTGCGGCATTTACCCAGGGAGCTAAAGATAGCCGTGGCTGTTGGGGTGACTTGCAGGTGACTCCTGCGTTGGTAAACCTTTATGAAGAGGTGAATGGGCAGACTGTTAAAAAGTTTGCTTGGGAGGACTATTTGTCTGATTGGAAGAAAGTGACTGACATGGAGACAGCCGAAGGACACACGAAATATCGCAAAGTATTCTTTATTCGCGATAAGTTCGTGAATGGAAAGGAAATCCATTCTACGGTTACGAAGGCAGTTGATACGGAACTGGCCAAATTGCCCGCAGAAATTCAGGCTATTTATTTGCCGGAAGGTAATGAGGCTCGTTTAAAAACAGCATATGCCAATCGTGACCCGCGCTTGGCTTACAATGTTGTGACACCTTATGCCAATTATTTGGGGGTAAATAGTAATTCTACGGCAGAAGCGTGGTACACGTTCCGTTGGCCTGTTGCTGGTAAATATTATGCAGATCAGGCAAATGCCGAACCGAATGCCAATCCGGAGTTACCGAACGATTATTATGCTTCCGGTTTTATGAATGCACAGGCTGAATTTAAATATATTCATCGTAAATTTATCGGTGAGGGGTTGGAATACCTGCGTCGTGAGCAGAATCCGGTAGATGAACCTATCATTCGTTATGCAGATGTATTGTTGATGTGGGCCGAAGCACTTGTTGAAAAGAATGACTTGGCAGGTGCTATGGCCAAGGTGAAAGAGGTCCGTGACCGTGCCGGTATACCGACTATGGCTTCCAGCTTCTTAGATCAGACAACTGCACGTAACTATGTGCGTGACGAACGTCGTCGTGAGTTTGTGAACGAAGGTATAAACTTTTTTGATGAAATGCGTTGGCGTACGTTGAAAGAAACAAAATTCAGTGAAAAGGTTGCCCAGCATGCATGGGGCGGAACAGAGAGTACCGGAGGTACTGTTTATGATTGGATTGGCGACCAGTGGTACACTTGGCCTGTCCCCAAGAGTGAAACAGAGCTTAATACGAATTTGACACCTACACCGGGTTGGGAATACTAATCGATACGAGCACGCACTTTGTTGATTGTATAGAATAATAGAAAGAGGGTGTCAAAGTAATCTGACACCCTCATGAAATAGAAATTTATAAGAATGGATTAGTCTATCCAACCCTCATTTTGTTTTAGGTTTTCATTCATCAGAATTTCAGACCTAGGAATAGCCCAGTTGTATAAATGGTTACCTCCCCAAGTATAAGAATATTGAGGTTCACCCCAAATCTGTTTTTCCCTGTTCATTCAAACATTCAGCTAAAGAAAGGACTACATCCGCATAACGAATTAATGGTATATCAATTGGCGAATAACTTCTGTTTGGTATTTCATTTGCACCTTTAAACCCATAATTTGCTCAAATCTTGAGACTGCCTCTTTCTTAATTAAGGTCGCTACACGTAACCCCAGAATATATATGATTATTGTAAGCTTCTAAAATGCCACTAGCTATCCTAGTATAAGGATTGCTATAAATAAGTCCTGTCGTCTTGTTGTTTACTGCCCCGTAAAGACTCCAGCATATAATACTGAAACTAGAGGTGGAGGGATATGCTTTAATATAAACAAAAGGCAGAAACTCATCGTCTTTTTGCTTATCCATTCGAGCCATAATAGCTGCAGCTTGTGCATAAGTAAAAGAAGATCCTGGAGGACAATTGTTCTCTTCTATAAATGCTGCTCCTTCATACCTATCCTTAAGCTTCTCCCACGCAGTCTTTTCTTCCTTTTTAGAGCCATCAGATTCTGTGTTAGAATCATCAGGTGGACCAGGAAAAGATATAATATTATAACGCATATTATAAGAATATAGCCAGTTTGAAATATCCGTAAGACCTAAAATATTATATCCTACACATCCTCCAAATTGTGCTATTGTTTCTTCGATTGTTAGAGGTCCGGTCAAGAATGTAGTTTTCCCTTTACTCTCATAATCCGACCAATATGGACCCATATCAAAGCCATGATACATAATAGCCCCAATAACCTCTATTCTCCAATCATGTAAATTAAAGGGGCCGTTATCGTTAATGCTTTTTGTAACGACATCTATGGTAGAATCATCCTTTTCTTCAAATACTGTTTCGTTGCTACACGCAAAAAACAACATAAAAGCCACTGATGCAAATAATAGATTTTTCATAATAATAATTTAATAAGTTAAACAAATGGATTATAGAACTACAAAGAGTTAATAAATGCTTTGAATTTATTATTTTATCTACATACCACAAAGCTAAATATTATGTTATTAAACACAAAAAACACCCTACTCTCACAAGCAAGACGGCTAACTTTAGTATTAATATCAAATCAAATTACCAAATCCTGTAATACACCCCCACTTCGACATATGGCGACAGTCCGGATCGTCCTGCCCCATAACCGACAGACAGCCTAATCCCCAAAGGCGGGCAGGTATTTTCTTTGTTATATAGACGGTCTTCGGAAAAACATCTATACTATCCAGGGCGACATTATATCTGCTCACCCACGCCCTGTAATTTTGTGTGACGTACTCTTTCCTGACTTCATCACTTTTCTGCGCTACCACGGCGTGAATTGATTATCAACGAGTTATGTTTTGTTTTAGGTGGCGCAAGCTAAAAAACGTAATTTTGCGGCATGTATGTGCGCAAGAAAAAGAACCGCTCTGGCACTATCAGTGTCGTTGTAGTAAGCAAATCCTCCGGTAAGTATGAGGAAATAAAGAGCTTTGGCACCGCGGACTCAATAGAAGACACGGAAAATTTGTGTGATGCCGCCTAAAGATGGATTAACAGCTATGCAGGTCAGCGAGAACTCGAAGAGACCAAGCGAGTAGTCGGCAATATGGATGCTGTATTGATCAACGGAACTCAGTTGCTGCTTGATTGTATCTATGATAATATTGGCTTCAATCGCATACCGGACGAGATCTTGCGACATCTTGTGATCGCACGTGTATCTCAGCCTGCGCGAAGAATAGAAGCACACATGTTTGCATTTGCTTTGTCGCCTATAAAATATATAAGGAATTGGAGCGAATTATCAAAGAAAAGAACATTGACCTGAGCGTAGGAAAGGTACTTGATGCCGTCAAAACTATTACTACCATCAGAGTGAAGATGCCTGAAAATGTAGAAATTTATACTAAGACCCTATTCCTGACTGATAAACATCGGGCGATACGCTCACTATTAGACTTCGCCGATGAACCGAAATGATTTGGGTGGCGCATTGACGAAGTCAGGAAAAAGAGGAGAGTTTTGACACACCTCCTCTTTTTTTGAAATAGATGGGTTATTACCAGTTCGGATTCTGTGTCAAATCCGGATTGATTTCGATTTCTGTAGCGGGTATTGGCCACAGGTAATCGCGGTTTTCGCGGAATACACGGGTTAGCATACGTTTTCCTGTGATGCCGAATTCATCTCTGTTCAATAGAGTATGGGATAATTTCCAGCGACGCAGGTCACTGTCGCGGATACCTTCGCCAGCCAACTCGAATGCTCTCTCACGGAAAATACGCTGGAATACTTCATCCTTTGTATTGGTGGCCAGATAAGAAGGACCGCTGTTCAGCAGGGCGATTCCGGCACGGGCACGAACTTTGTTGATGTATTCGACAGCCTTTGACTGGTTGCCCGTTTCATTATAACATTCTGCCAACATCAGATAAACATCTGCCAAACGAAGAATCGGGAAGTTAACAGGGGTATGGGCACGGTCGGTAATTTGTCCGTTCCAGTCGCCTTCCGGTACAAATTTTCTCCAGAAATAGGTTTCCCATCCCCCCTTATTGTTTCGCATGAAACCGTTATTTTCGTTTACGGCAACAACGTCACCTTTTTCGTTTTTCGCGAAGATGAAAGTCATCAGACGTTCCTGGTTACGGTTCCATCCCAGATAAGTTGTGTAAGGAGCGATAACGGTGGCCGATAAACGCGGGTCACGCTGTTCGTACATCTCTTTTACTTTTTCCGATTCAGCCGGGATATCCAGTACTTCCGAACCGTCGCTGTTGACCGTGCATCTGAATACACGTTCCTTAACCAGGTTGTCGGAGTTGAAGCCGGGGAATACTTCGTCCCAGTCGAACGGGCGTCCGTCCTTGTATTCATACATGTCGACCAGGTTGGTGGAAGGTACCGTATTGTTCCAGCAACTGCCATAGGAGTTACGGGTTCCGGCATAGAAACATAAAGGCATACCGTAGCTGTTTCCTGTTCCTCCCAGGTTGATGATGGAGAAAATCATTTCGGAACTGGTATGGCCCGTCGGAGTGAATAACTCAGCAAAGTTATCATGTAATGCATGTCCAGCCTGGGATTTTTCCAGGTTTTCGATGGCTTTGTCGTATTGTTTGTCGTACAAGTAAACCTTACCCAACAGGGCCTGGGCTGCTGACAATGTAACACGTCCGTAGTTTGCGTCGTTCCATTGGTCGGGAAGTCCGGCGCCCAATGCCTTTTCCAGGTCGGCAAGGATAAAAGCACGTGTCTCTTCTGCAGAACTTCTGGGTTTCAGTAGGTTGTTGAACTCTTTTTCCAGGTCGGTCGTTTCGTCGTATATGGGAAGTCCTCCGAAATAGTCCAGCAGGTGGAAATAGATTAATGCACGGAGAAAACGGGCTTCGCCCAACATCTGGTTTTTAGGCACTTCGTCAATAGGAGCCTCTCCGATGTTGCGGATAGCCAGGTTGGCACGCTGAATGGCGTTGTATCCGTTTTGCCATTTGCCGTTCAGGAATCCGGTACGCGGGGTACAGGTTCCCAGCTGAAGGGCTTCATACTGGTCATATCCGGCTGCGACATCGGAGTTGACGTCTATCATAAACATTTTACCGTACAGGTCGGTGTTTTTCAGGGAGGCGTAAACTCCCATCAGACCTTGCTTACACTGGTCTTCCGTCTGCCAGAAAGTACTGGAACTCAACTGGTCGTATGGAGCCCTGTCCAGGTCGTAACAGCCTGTCAATGTAAATAAGACTGCTAAAAAAGACATGATATATTTTTTCATTTTATAATTCTGTTTATTAGTTAGACATTCTGATTAGAAAGTAACATTAATACCGATTACAGCTTGACGCATGGTCGGATAGGTAACGCCGCTTACTTCAGGGTCGTATCCTTTCCACTTCGAGAAAGTGAAGAAGTTTTCCAAACTGCCGTATACTCTGACTCTGTCCATATAGGCAACCTTGGTCCATTGACTGGGCAGGGTATAACCTAATGTGATGTTACGAATTTTCAGGTACGCCTTGCTGGCAACCCAGAAGTCGGAATACTGTTCGTTACGGGTATCGCTATAGTCCAGCAGACGTGGATAACTGGCATCCGTACGGCCTTCGTACCAACGTCCGTCGATAACTTCCTGGTTCATCTGGTAACCCTGGCGAACACCACTTTTATACAGGTTGCTCAGATATACGTCTTTAATGCCGGCTACACCCTGAATCAATGTAGAGAAGTCAATGCCTTTCCAGTTGAATCCCAGGTTCACGCCATACGTGAAGGTCGGGTTCTTGCCATTTCCGATAACGGTACGGTCATCATCGTTTACCAGTCCGTCGCCATTCAGGTCTTTGTACAGGATATCACCTTTTTGAGGAACTCCGTAAGGGAATACGACCTTACCTTCTACTTCCGGGTTATTCAACATCGTTTCAACCAGTGCCAGGTCTGCATCTGTCTGGATGATACGGTCAATTTCGCGGACATACAAAGACCAGATAGGAAGTCCTTCCTTCAACATTCTGGCTCCGTCGTACGAAGGTTCGTCTCCTTTAAATTTATCGACATTGTTTTTGATGTAAGTGAAGTTGAAGCCTACATTATAGTCGAAATCCTTACCGACTCTGTCGGACCAGTTCACAGAGAACTCAACCCCCTTATTGGTTACCTGGGCGGCATTCTGCTTAGGAATTGTCGCGTTACCGTGAACCATTGGAGCCGGAAGGTCAATCAAAATGCCGTCTGTTTTCTTATTGAAGAATTCGAGACTACCGCTCAGGCGATTGCTAAACATATTATAGTCAACCCCCAGGTTGGTGATATAGGTCGTTTCCCAAGACAGATTGGCATTGGCGATGGCAGTTTGAGAAAGTCCCATTGCCACGGCACGGCCTAATACGTAGTTGGTCTGTGCATACAGCGATTGCGAGAGGTAGTTGCCGTCGTTATCTCTGTTGCTTCCCAGGGTGTTGTTACCCAGCGAACCGTAAGAACCGCGTATCTTCAGGTTGTCCAGCCAGGTGAAGTCTTTCATGAAGTTTTCTTCCGAAATACGCCAGGCAGCAGAGAACGATGGGAAATAACCCCAGCGATTATCTTTCTGGAAACGGGAAGAACCGTCGGCACGAAGGTTGGCTTCCAATAAGTATTTGTCATCCCAACCCAGGTTGATACGTCCGAAGAAAGAGCGCATCGCCCATTCCGTAACATTACCGGTTGAGGAAGATTCACCGATAGCTCCTCCGATTACACCCAGTGACGGGTCGAGCAAATCCTTACGGGTGGCACTGAAGTAAGAACGTTTGTATTGTTCCTGGCTGGCACCAATCATGATATTTGTGCTCAGGCGGTTATTCAGATAGTTACGTTCGTAGCGGGCGATGGCATCCATGAAATTCCTGTAGGTCTTTTCATTGTAATTATAGATGCTTGTCTGGCCCACACCATCCGTATATAACGTATTCGTCTGGAAATTATACATCGGGACGAAGTTCGGTTTCGAATCCTTTTGTTTGTCATAATAATCATAGGTATAAGAACCCTGGATAGTCAGACCTTTTAACGGAGTCAAAATCGCATACATACGGGTTTTCAGCGTGTTTATTCCGATGTTACCGCTCACATTCCTTAAACGATTATATGGATTGTTTGTAGCGTTCTGAGGGTCATCTTCATTATTGGCATTGATACCCAACCGGTTCTGGTCGTCCAGATAGGCGATACCCGGGTTTCCACCGGTTAAGCCGTAGGTATAGATATCGTTGATGTTCTCGCTGACCGGAGTTGTATTGGCTGTATATCCGCTCAGGTTTACACCGATTTTCAACCAGTCTTTTACCTGCGAGTCGATATTGGCACGGAGGCTGAAGCGTTCGTATCCGCAATTTTCCAGGATACCCGGGTTGTTCAGATAATTGAAAGATGTATAATAAGTCACTTTTTCGGAACCTCCGGTTGCTGACAGGCTGTGTTGATGGGAAACACCGGTTTCATACACATCGAAGATATCGCTGTTAGGATATGCCAGATAGTTCGGAATACCATGCTCATTCAGACCGTTCGGGTCTTTCGACTTCTCACGCCACAAATTTATCACGTTCTGGGAGAAAGGCTCGGGTTTATTGCTGTTGCGCATCCCTTCATTCATATACTCCATGTAGCTGGCATAGTCGGTGACTACGTCGTATGGCTTGTTCAGGCTCTGGAAAGAAACATAACCGGTATAGTCGATTTTCATCCTGCCGGCCTTACCGGACTTGGTGGTAATCAGGATAACACCGTTTGCTGCACGTGAACCGTAGATGGCCGATGAGGCAGCATCCTTCAATACGCTGACTGTTTCCACATCC
>OLWB01002585.1_pt1 | contig 14274 bp, 15 predicted proteins | sample 1673331 | NCBI WGS metagenome assembly OLWB01 (sample SAMEA3178943, study PRJEB25190) | human gut metagenome | biome: human gut; feature: human-associated habitat; material: faeces | place: Austria | collected 2013
CCCGCGTCTCCCGGTCGGTCTGCCGCAGGGTGCGCAGCACCGTCATGCCGTCCTTGCCCGGCAGGTTCAGGTCGAGAAGTATCAGATCGTAGCGCTCCACACCCAGCAGCTCAAGAGCCTTATCCCCGTCGTAGCAATAGTCTACGCTGTAGGCCAGCCGCCGCAGGCTGCGGACGATGGTCTCGCATAGGGCGCGTTCGTCCTCTACAACTAAAAGATGCATAAACGCCCTCCTTTTCATTTCTTCGCCCTTATTATAGCAGAAGCAGATAAGATTTGTGTTAAATTTTCGTTCTTAACAGGGATTTTAACCCGCCTGTGCTATGATGGGCCGCAGAAACAGGAAAGGATGATCAAAATGAGTCACAGGAAGAAGGCCGCGGCGCAAGTCGCGCTGCTGCTGGCGGGAGCCGCCATGCTGTGCTTCGGCGTCTGGCGGGGCGAGGCGGCGACAGTGCTGAGCAAGGCCATCAAATTATGTCTGGAGTGTGTGGGCATTGGGTAAGAAGTTTTCAAATGTATCACAGGCCCTGTCCCGCCTTCGGGGCTGGATACAGGCGGGGGCAGCCCTATTGACCAACCTGCACCTGCCGAATTTCCTCAAGGGCGGACTGTATCAGGGGGCGGGGAAAACCGTCTGCGTGCCGGGACTGAACTGCTATTCCTGCCCGGCGGCCTCCGGCGCCTGTCCCATCGGGGCGTTTCAGGCGGTGGTAGGCTCGTCCAAGTTCAGCTTCTCCTATTATATCACAGGCTTCCTCATTCTGCTTGGCGTACTGCTGGGGCGCTTTATCTGCGGCTTCCTGTGTCCCTTCGGCTGGTTTCAGGAGCTGCTTCATAAGATCCCCACGAAGAAGCTCTCCACAAAGAAGCTGAAGCCGCTGACATACCTGAAGTACGCCGTTCTGCTGGTGATGGTCTTTTTGCTGCCGGCATTCCTTGTGAACGACGTGGGCATGGGCGACCCCTTCTTCTGCAAGTACCTCTGTCCCCAGGGCGTGCTGGAGGGCGCCATTCCGCTGTCCCTTGCCAATTCCGGCATCCGGGCGGCACTGGGCAAGCTGTTTACATGGAAATTCAGCATCCTGCTGTCGGTGATTGCGCTGAGTATCGTATTTTACCGACCCTTCTGCAAGTGGCTCTGCCCGCTGGGCGCGTTCTACGCGCTGTTCAACCGGGTGTCCCTCTTCCAGATGAAGGTGGATAAGAATAAATGCGTCTCCTGCGGGAAATGCGCCAAGGCCTGCAAGATGGACGTGGACGTGACGAAAACGCCCAACCATACCGAGTGCATCCGTTGCGGGATGTGCGTCCGCGCCTGTCCTACCAGCGCCGTCAGCTTCCGCTACGGCTTTGGAGACGGCAAAAAAGAACCTGTAGAACCTGTAGATAAATTAAAAACGGAGGAAACAAAATGAACGCAAAGAAAATCATCACACTGCTGCTGGCCGCTGTGCTGGTGCTGTCTCTGGCCGCCTGCGGCACGAAGCCCGCGGAGAACGGGGGCGGCGACGGCGAACCCCAGACCCTCGAGGAGGCAAAAACTCTGTACGATCAGCTTGTGGCACAGGAGAACGCCATCCAGGCAGAGAACACCGAGCTGTGGGAGAAGGTCTTTCTGTCCGCCGACAAGGGCATGGGCATGATGGAGGACGGCAAAAACTACGGCGAATTTCTGCTGAGCACCATTGAAGCCGCCAAGGAGCAGTTCACCGACGAGGAGTACGAGCTGCTGAAGGAAAAAGCCACGGAAATCAAAAATATCGAGGATCGGCTGGCCGCATTGGAGGAAAAATTCCCCAGCTTATCCGAGACGCCCGCAGAGGATGGCAGCATGAGCGTACCGGCGGGCAGCGATAAGACCACGCCGCCTGACGATGGCAGTATGCAGAAGTTTCCCGCCTTTGAGGGCAAGGATCTGGACGGTAACACGGTGAAGAGCAGCGAGCTGTTCGCCAAAAACGCCGTCACCGTGGTGAATTTCTGGTTCACCACCTGCAACCCCTGCGTGGGTGAGCTTGGTGAGCTGGACGCGCTGAACAAGGAACTTGCGGAGAAGGGCGGCGCCCTCATCGGCGTCAACACCTTCACGCTGGACGGCGACGAGACGGCCATCTCTGAGGCAAAGGATGTGCTGGCCAAGAAGGGCGCGACCTATCAGAATGTGTATTTCGATTCCAACGGTGAGGCGGGAAAGTTCACCACCAATATCTTTGCCTATCCCACCACCTATGTGGTTGACAGAAACGGCAACATCGTGGGCGACCCCATCGTGGGCGCTATTACGGAAAAGAAGCAGGCGGAGGCACTGCAAGCCCAAATCGACAAGGCACTCGCCGCCGATATAGGCTGACAAACGAAGGTTTCCCCGCAAGGAGGAATACGCGCCATAAGGCGGCGGACAGGTAATGTCCGCCGCCTTATGGCTATTTTAGATGAGGTGTTTGCAAATTGATCTCAGACGAACCGCGTATCGGTCAATCAGCCGTTCTTGCGCTTGATGATCAAGCTTGCCACCAGCGCGATCCCAAGGATCACCGCCAGCCCTTTCCAGCATTTACGCATGGCGTTGTCTTCTTTCCGTGTTCACACACGCTTACTCCGTTCACTGGGGATAGAAGTAGATCACCGTGTCCGGCTCCAACTGAATGGGCAGATAGGAGCCGTGCTGTCCCTTGTCAACGGACAGATAGGTGTAGTCCTCGAAGGCCATGGGAACCTGCACGATGAAGCCGTCGTGGATGATCCGTTCCGTCTCGCCGGGCGCGTATCTCTTGCCGCCGGTGCGGGTCAGATCCAGCATTATCACGCCGGAGTATTCCCCGTTGGCGGTCAGCCCCCAGTCGCCTGTATAGACCTCCTCCGGTGTGACGAAGTCGCTTTCGTACCACCATGTAAAGGTGGCCGAGCCCCAATAGTCCTCCTGACTGCTGTTGGCGTGCAGCTCCAGAGTGGCCAGAGCGGGCTTATCCGTATGACCATCCCACGCCCATATCTCCTGCGTCAGCTGGGAACCGGAGGGACACGTCCAGCCGATTTCGCTGCCGAAGCCGTCGTTCCCCTCCTGCGAGTAAAAGGTGAAGTCGTAGGCCAGCCTCCGTTCGTTCTCGGAGTCGTAGGGCAGCGCCACGATTCCGGGAATGGGATACCAGCTCAGGGTATCGGGGTGGCTGTCGGTCAAGAGCAGCTCCGTGGTATCGGTAGGGACAGTCCCCAGATCGTTGGAGACGAACAGCAGGATCGGGTCGCCGCTCTCGCTGCGGTAGAGCACCTCAAGGGTCTCGTAGCCGCCCTTCGCCTCGTTCCACCGGGCGCGGCTCACCGCCACGGTGGCGTTGGGGTCACGGGGCACCACGCAGAACAGGCTTCCGCTGTCGCCCACCACCCGCTCCTGCGGGATATTCCGAACAAAGGTATACTGGGCGCACAGCGCCTTTACCTCGTCGCGCAGTCTCAGTCTTTCGCCGAGCTTCCACGGGGCATACCCTGTCACCTCCATCACAAGCACAAAGGGCTCGTATATCTGGCACAGCTCCACGGTGTCCCTTGGGGACTCTGCACGGATCACCTCGATATCGTAGTCAGAGCTTTTGAAAGCGGTCGCCACAGCGTCGGCAAACAGATAATTCTGCATATCGATCACAATTTTACGCATTGAGCCATCCCTCTTCCCTTTCCTGTATATCCGACGGGTTTACCGCGTTCCATTCTATGCCGCTATTGTAGCACGGAAAAGCGGCCCTGTCTGTCCACAAAAGTGAGGACAGACAGGGCCGCTGATTGCGGATAATGCTGTGAATACACGTATTCCCGTTCAGTTTTCTTCTGCCGTGCCGAACAGGCTCCCCGGCACCACCAGCCGCTTGCTGACAGCGGCAACCATCAGCCGGTTGCGGTTGGGGTATCCGGTTTTCTCCAGCATCCGGTTGATATAGGTACGCACTGTGGATTCCGCCACGTTCATCCCCGCAGCGATCTCGGCGTTGGTCTGCCCCTCACAGAGCAGGCGCAGCGTCTCCAGTTCCTGATCGGACAGGCCGCAGGAAAGGGTGTTCCCCAGCTGCACTGCCGGCGTGCTGTCCGGCCAATAGCTCTTTCCGGAAAGCGTCCCCTCGATCACGCTAACAAGATCGCCGGAAGGGGAATCCTTATACCAGAAGCTGTCGGCGCCGATTTTTCTTGCCCGCGCCAGAAACCGCCCCTCCAGCATGGAGGTCACCATCACAATTTTGATCCGGGGATAGATCTTCTTGATCTCCTCAGCGGCGGTTAAGCCGTCCGAGTCGTTTTCGGTGCAGATATCCATTAAAATCAGGTCGATATGACTGTCGCCGCACCGCCGGAGCGCCGCATCAGCACGATTCAGCGTGCCCGCCACCCGGCAGTCTGTGCATTTTTCCACGCAGGAGCATAGATACATTCTGGCAAGCGCCTGATCCTCAACGATCAATATGTCTCTGACAGCCATTCGTTCCCCTCCTCCAAATTCTCCCGATTTGGTATTCCTATCACCAGCGCGAACTCCGGCAGACTCTGCACCGTCATGGTCCCGCCGATCCTTTCGATCCTGCGGCGCAGATTGGACAGCCCACCGCCCTCTGTGATGGCCTTTTCCGGCGGCTTTCCGTTATTTCGGATCAGGACGGTATATCTGTCGCCGTCCTCCCAGATGTTGGCGATCAGTTCGGTTGCCTGCGCGTACTGTATGGCGTTGCTCAGGCAGACCTGCATGGCGGCATACATCAGATCCGCCGCGCCTCCCGCCGGCTCTGCACCTCTTATTCTGATGGCCACGCCGCTGCTATCCGCGCTTTCATACAGCGCCTCCCTTGTCGGCAAGCGTTCTGCGTCACGAAAGACAATGCTTTTTTCCCATTCCCGCAGCACAACGTCTGCGTTGATGCCGCCAAGGTCTCCGGCCAGATATTGCTTCGTGACGGTAATACAGGCGGCAAGGCTATCGTGCATGGCGGATTTGGCGGCAAGCTGTTCCCTCTCCCGCGCCACCGCCGCCACGTTTTCCGAGAGACGCCGCAGCTTTTCCGCGTCCTGTTCAAGCCTTCGGTTATCCTCGGCCAGCTGCTCCAGCGCCCGGTGCAGCGCCGTAACATCTGCGGCGGTCAGCTGTATATACGTCTCCCCATATCGGTCGGTCACGGCCGCCTTCTCAAATTTCCATACCAGCCCGTCCGGAAAGCGGTAGGTATTCTCCGCGCTGGCAATGGGCGTTATGCCCTTTGGCGGAGAGGCCAGCGCCTTTTGAAGCTCCTCCAGATACTGTATATCGCTGTTCAGCAGATACTGGCTCAGCCGATACATCTGCCGGTTGCACAGCACGATGCCGCCCGAGCGGTCAAAAAAGCATACGGCGGTGGGCAGCCGGTCAAAGCTCTCCTTGATGGCGTTAAACCCGAAGCGTCTCAGCTTATGCATCCTCCCGCCCCCTTATCCCTGTGCGGATCAGCCACAGGCCGTCCTCCTGCCGCACCGTCACCTCCGGGGAGGCGATCGCCGACAGATCGGCGGCGCACTCCACCGACAGATCCATCGCGCTGTCGGAAACGGAGATAAACAGTGAGCGCAGATCGTCTACCGTGGTCTCCGCGACGATTTCCAGCAGATCGAACAGACGCACGACCTCAGAGGCGCGCATCGGTTCCGTTGTGCGATAGATCACGCCGCACTCCGTGCCGCAGGCGGTCAAGGCTCGCACGGCTTCGTCGACCGTCAGCCGCAGCTCCTGCTGCGGCAGCCATTGGTACTCGCTGCTGAGGAAGTACAAATTGGCGCTGCGCTTGATGTAGGTGCCCAGCAGCAGCACCTTCTTCAGCAGGCTTCGCCTTTCGGCGGGGCCGGCGCTCTCACATCGGGCAAGCATTTGCCGCATCTGGGCTGTCTGCCTGCTGTGCTTTGCCTCCAGTTCATTGTATATGCGGTTCTTTTCAGTCAGCTCATGCAGACTTTTCTGAACAAGATAGGCGTCCTTCAGCTTCTTCTTGTTGCGCTCCATTTCCTCCTTGTTCGCATTCAGCCGGGTACGCAGCTCCGCCAGCTGGCGCACATTGTCCTGCCAAACGGCGTAGCCGCCGCTGATGGGCGCCGAGGAAATACGCATGCCATCGGGTCGAACGATCCGCTGCCCCTCCTGCGGGCAGGTCATATCCTTACCTGCGGCACGGGAGCGCAGGACGATCCGACCGCTGCGATCCGCAATACAGGCCGCCAGCGTTGAGGCCTCAAACAGTTCCACATATCCCGTATTGGACGGTATCATACGGCAGCGGATACAGCTTTCATAGATGGCGGCATACAGCAGGCAGAACATCACGTTCATATCGCCGAACCACCACCGAACAGCCGGAATACCCGACAGATAGAGAATACCGTACAGGAGCATCGCACAGCCCAGCACAAACGGCGTTATCCGCTTCCCCTCACCACTTGGGATACGGCTCTTCCGGAACAGGCAGACAAGGGAAAAAGCCATACAGACCACCATCCAGCCAAGGCAGATAAAATACAGCGGGCGGTAGGAATATGTGCCGGAAACCGGCAAGCCGGGGACGCCGCTTTTGAAGGCAAATACCTGCTGATGCAGGTCGTTGGTGATCACCAGCAGAAACAGTGCCGCAGGGATGATCGACAGCATACCGGTCCCTCGGCTCAGGCGGTAGTCCTCTGACTTTCCCATGGACAGGGCGATATACACCCCCAGAAGCGGGAGAAACAGCATCGGAAGATAGTAGAGATACCATATGTATCGCCCCGCCGCCGGGCCGGTGACAACGCTGTATTTCAGCGTCCGCAGTATGAGCCACAGCAGCATCAGCGCCGCCGTCAGCCGCAGACAGTGCAGCGTCTGCCGCTGGATAATGCGCCGGTCGAGAGAAAAGCCCCACAGGGTAAAAAGCAGCAGATAGAGCGCCGTCCGGATATGGTTCACGGCGGGGCCGCCGATGTCAAATTTCGCCAGCATCCGACAGGCATAGGCTATAGCGATTGCCGTACATACGAAGACCGTCGGCAGCAGATGCTTGGTGGTTCCTTTCAAGAGGCAAGGCCCTCGCTTTCTTCAGGCTGTATCCGCAGACGCACTTTAATATATAGCATAAAACGCCGTCCGCCGCAACTCTTTCCTGCCGGACGGGAATAGCAAAATCCGCCCAAACCTTTCGGTTTAGGCGGAAATTTTTGGAGCTGCTGGGCGGATTTCCCCCTACGGGGATAAACTTCGACTCCGCAACGCAGCTTGCCAAAACAAAAAACCACCCTGCCGGGTGGTTTCCGTTTTGGAGCTGCTGGGCGGATTCGAACCGCCGACCTCATCCTTACCAAGGATGCGCTCTACCTACTGAGCTACAGCAGCATATTGGCGACCAAGAAGGGGCTCGAACCCTCGACCTCCAGCGTGACAGGCTGGCGTTCTAACCAACTGAACTACTTGGCCTTATCGCGCTCTCGCGAACTCAAGCTTGCTTATTATAGCAAGTGCGGCGGTAAATGTCAACACCCATTTCCCGATTTTCTTGCAAAAATTTCGGTGCCGGGCGGCAGGCAGGTCTGCCGCCCGGCTTTTTTCACAGCTCCCGCCCTTCGAACCACTTCACGGACAGCGCCCAGCTGCCGATGAACACTGCCAGCGAGATGGCCGTAGTCGCCAGCGGAGATAGCGTGGCCGGCGCGCCGGACTCCTTGGACAGGTTTACCAGCAGCACACAGACCCCCGCCACGACCATCAGCATGACGATATACACCACGCGCCCCTTGGTGGCGCCCAGCTTATAGGTGGTGGGCAGCATGACCGAGGGGACGATCAGTCCCACCGGAGCCATCATCGCCAGAAACGGCATGGCCGCCACGGTATCGTGCCGCAGCAGCACCGCCGGCACCGCCAGCAGGCAGACTGCCGCCGCCGTGACAAGGCAGGTGATGTACTTGACCGTCACGATCTGCCGCCGGGTCACGGGCAGAGTATCGCAGTAGGTCAGCCAGCCGCTCTTTTCATCGTCGCCGATCAGCGACGCCGGCAGCGTCCCGGCGAAGAATATGGGATACAGCATCCACACCGCGCCACCGCTGCTGTCCGTGGACTGGTACAGGGCGAGCCCCAGAAAAATCACCAGCATCAGCAGATACGTCTTGCCGAAGTGCCACAGGCTCCGCGCCTCCTTATAAAACAATCCCTTCATCTCACGCCTCCTTATAAAACAATCCCTTCATCTCACGCCTCCTTTGCCATGAACACGAACAGATCCTCGATGTTCACCTGTCCTAGCGTCATACCGGCGGGCACGGCGCTGCGCCGCACCAGATACTCCGTGCCATAGGGCGTGGCGTGCCGTCCACACACCGCCGCCGGAGCGATACCGTCCGTATCGCCCCGCAGGATGCCGTATTCCTCCGTCAGCCGATCCTTCTCTTCGCACAGCAGCAGCCGCCCTTTGTGCAGAAACGCGATGTAGTCGCAGATCTTCTCCAGATCGCTGACGATGTGGCTGGAGATCAGCACGGCGTGCTCCTCGTCCCGGGTGAAGTCCGCGAAGATGGTCAGTATCTCGTCCCGCACCACCGGGTCAAGGCCGCTGGTGGCCTCGTCCAGCAGCAGCAGCTTCGGCTGATGGCTCAGCGCCGCCGCCAGCCCCAGCTTCATCTTCATGCCCCGTGAAAAGTCCCTGAAGGGCTTATCCTCCGGCAGCGCCAGCCGCCGCAGATAGCCCCGGTACACCTCCGGCTGCCAGCGGGCGAAGATGCCCGCCATCATGCGGCCGATCTGCCGGGCGGTCATGTACTCCGGCAGCCCTACCTCGTCCAGCACCGCGCCGATGTCCTCCCGCTCCAACGGGGTCAGCGCCCGGTTGTCCTTGCTGTAAACGGCGACGGTGCCCCCGTCCCGGCTGAGAGCGTTCAGGATCAGCCGTATGGTGGTGGACTTGCCTGCACCGTTCTCGCCGATCAGTCCCATGATGCAGCCGGCGGGCAGCGTCAGGTCAAGCCCCTGCAAGGCAAAATCGCCCCGCCGCTTCGTCAGGCCGCGTATCTCCAATGCGTTCATTCTGCTTCCTCCTTCTGCAAGCGCCACATGTCGTCCAGCTCCTGCTCCGTCAGGCGGCAGGCGTTGGCCAGCCGCCGTATCTCCTGCATGTGGCTCTCAATTTTCCTGAGATTTTCCTCCCGCAGCAGCTCCGTGCTGCGCTCCGCCACGAAGCAGCCCTTGCCGGGCAGGGTGTAGATAAATCCCTCGTTTTCCAGTTCGTCATAGGCGCGTTTGGTGGTGATGACGCTGATGCGCAGATCCTTGGCCAGCGCCCGTATGCTGGGCAGCGCCTCGCCCTCGGCCACCTGTCCGGACAGGATGGCGTCCTTGATCTGGCTGTAGATCTGGTCGTAGATGGGCGCGCCGCTGCGGTTGTCGATGTATAGCTGCATAAGAGGCCTCCTTGTGCAAACTGTATATTAACAGTATACACAGTTAATTCGGATTGTCAACAGAAATTTTTTGTGGTAAAATAGCCGGCAGAAACGCAGTACACGCAAAGGAGTCTTTCATGCACATCGGAAACGTAGAGATCAACTCCCAGCTGTATCTGGCGCCTATGGCCGGCGTCACCGACATGGCCTTCCGCCAGATATGCCGCGAGCTGGGTGCCGGTATGAGCTGCACGGAGCTGGTCAGCGCCAAGGCGCTGTGCTATCAGGATAAAAAGAGCCGCGGCCTGCTGAAGCTGGCGCCCAACGAGCGTCCCGCCGCCGCCCAGATCTTCGGCAGCGATATCCCCTGCATGGCCGAGGCCGCCGTCATCGCGGCGGAGGTGTCCGGCGCGGACATCATCGACATCAACATGGGCTGCCCGGTGGGAAAGGTGGTGGCCAACGGCGACGGCTCCGCCCTGATGCGCGACCCGGAGAAGGCGGCGCGCCTGGCCGAGGCCGTGGTCAAGGCCAGCCCCGTGCCCGTGACGGTAAAAATGCGCCGGGGCTGGGACAAGGGCAGCATCAACGCGGTGGAGCTGGCAAAAATGCTGGAGCAGGCGGGCGTCAGCGCCATCGCCGTCCACGGCCGCACCCGCGCCCAGATGTACAGCGGGCAGGCGGACTGGGTCACCATCCGGCAGGTGAAGGAGGCGGTGTCCGTGCCGGTCATCGCCAACGGCGACATCTTCGCCCCGGAGGACGCGGTGCGCATCCTGCAATTCACCGGTGCGGACATGGCCATGATCGGCCGGGGCTGCTTCGGCAATCCGTGGCTGTTCCAGCAGGCGCAGGCCGCGCTGGAGGGCAGACCCATCCCGCCCCTGCCGCCGCTGCGTGAGCGGTGGGACACCGCCGTGCGGCAGATCCAGCTGGCGGTGGAGGACAAGGGCGAGCACATCGCCCTGCTGGAAGCCCGCAAGCAGCTGTGCTGGTATCTCAAGGGCGTGAGCCACGCCAACTACTACAAAGAACAGATCGTCCGTCTCACCACGCTGGAGGAGCTGTACCGGGTGGCGGAGGGAGTAAAGAGGGATCTTACATGAACAACGAACAGGAACTGATCCGCCGCGCCCAGCGGGGCGATGGCGAGGCCTTCCGCCAGCTGGTGGAGGCCTATCAGACGCAGGTGTACCGTCTGGCGCTGCGCATGTGCGGCGAGTCCGCTGCCGACGACGTGACGCAGGAGGCGTTTCTGGCGGCGTGGCGCGCGCTGCCGGATTTCCGCGGCGACTGCCGCTTTTCCACGTGGCTGTACCGCCTGACCACCAACGCGGGCATCGACTGGCTCCGCCGGGAGAAGCGCCACCGCAGCACCGACGATGTCACCGAGCTGGAGCTGCCGGACGACGCGCCGTCGCCCCAGGAGCAGGCCGAGCAGTCGGAGACGCAGTCCGCCGTCCGGCGGGCGCTGTCCCGCCTGTCGGAGGAGCACCGGCAGGTGCTGCTGCTGCGCTATATGCAGGAGCTGGATTACGGCGAGATCGCCGCAGCGCTGGACGTCAGCGAGGGCACGGTGAAATCCCGCATCAACCGCGCCAAGGGGCGGCTGCGCGAATTGCTGGCTCCCGGCGGGAACCTTTCCGCCGCCGGCTTCGTCTTACCATCAGAGAATAACGAGAGGAGGGAGCAGCCGTGACACAGCAGCCCTTTGACCCCATGGATAAACTGCTTCGTGAAGCGCTGGAGAGCGACGCGCTGCCGCCCGCCGATCTCACCGACCGCATCATGGCGCAGGTGGCGGCCACGCCCCAGAACGCCGCCAGGCGCAAAAAGAACCCCTATTGGAAGTGGATGGTATCCGCCGCCGCCTGCCTGGTGGTGGCCGCAGCCGCCATTCCGCTGGCGCTGAACAGCCGCTCCCGGCAGGACGCTATGAGCGACATGGCCTCCGCGGATGCCGCCGTGGATGACAGCCGCACGGAGGATATGGTCACATCCGCAGTCCCCGGCAGCGATACCTGCGACATGCAGGAAAACCGCGCCGGCGAGGAGGTCAAGAAGGACAGCGCCCACGACCAGCCCTACGACCCCATGGACACCGCACTGGACAGCGCCGCCCGGCTGCTCCATCAGCAGGGCTATGTGCTGGAGGTGACGGTGCGGGGCGATACCGCCGTGCAGGTGACTGCCAGCGATGGCAGCGGCCATCCCTGCGAGGATAACAGCATCATAGAAAACGCCATGGCCGCCGCCGGCTTCACCGCCTCCGACGACTGGTATGTACTGACACAGGAGGAAAACCAGTGAAGCTTCGCACCAGACAACTGACACTGGCGGCGCTGACCGCCGCCGCATACGCCGTCCTCAGCTATTTCGGCTCCATTTTCGGCATCACCTACGGCCCCATCCAGTGCCGCTTTTCCGAGGCGCTGTGCGTCCTGCCCTTCTTCCTGCCGGAGACGGCGTGGGGTCTGGGCGTGGGCTGCCTGATCGCCAACCTGCTCAGCCCCTACGGGGTGCTGGACATTGTGGTAGGCTCCGCCGCCACGCTGCTGGCCGCCCTGCTGACCGCCCGGTGCAAAAAAATGTGGCTGGCGCCCCTGCCGCCGGTGCTGGCCAACACCGTCCTCGTCGGGCTGGTGCTGGCCTATGAGCAGGCGGGCACCTCCGCCGCCTTCTGGCCTACCTACGGCTTCAACGCCCTGACCGTGGGTCTGGGCGAGGTGGTGGCCTGCTACGGGCTGGGCATGCTGCTTCTGTGGCGGCTGAGCAAGAGCACCGCCCTGCAGAACTATCTGAAGAACCGCTGACGCGGACACGAGCGCCCTCCGGCATCCGCCGGAGGGCGCTTTGGCTGCGAAACGCCTCGTGCAGCCATCCCCGTTTTCCGCTCTTTACAAACAGCCGTTTTTTGGTATAATAGAAAGGCTAAGGAAATTTGCAGACGCAAGGAGAGACGATATATGGCAGTCATCGAATACGACGAGTATAAGCAGAAGCTGCTGGCGCTGGAGCCGACGCTGGGCGAGCTGGAAAAGGCGCTGGGCATCCCCAAGGCGCGGGAGGAGCTGGCCGCGCTGCAAAAGGAGACGGAGCAGGAGGGCTTCTGGAACGATCTGGAGCGGAGCCAGCAGGTGAGCCGTCAGGTGAAGCGGCTGGAGAACAAGATCAAGAAGCACGACAAGCTGGTCAGCGAGTGGGAGGACACCCTGACCCTGTGCGAGATGGCGCAGGAGGAGGACGATCCCAGCCAGCTGGAGGAGGTCACCAACGGCTACGAGACGCTGGAAAAGGAGATCAGCGAGCGCCGTCTGGCGGCGCTGCTCAGCGGCGAATATGACGCCAACAACGCCATCCTCACCTTCCACGCCGGCGCCGGCGGTACCGAGGCGCAGGACTGGACGGAGATGCTCTACCGTATGTACACCCGCTGGGCGGAGCGCCACGGCTACACCTATCAGCTGATGGACTACGAGGCCGGCGACGAGGCGGGCATCAAGTCCGCCACCATCCTCATCGAGGGCGAGAACGCCTACGGCTACCTCAAGAGCGAGAACGGCGTACACCGGCTGGTGCGCGTCAGCCCCTTTGACGCCAACGCCCGGCGGCAGACCAGCTTCGCCGCGCTGGAGGTCATGCCGGAGCTGGCCGGGCAGGAGGACGGGCATCTGCGGGAGCTGACCGCTTCCGTGCTGGCCCTGCCGGGCAAATACCGCGAAATCATCGTGCTCTTTTACTATAAACAGATGAAAATCCGAGAAATCGCCGAAGCGCTGCATATGCCGACGGCTTCCGTATCCAGTCGGCTGCGCCGCGCGAGGGCGATGCTGAAGATTGACATGGAAGGGGGAAAGGACGCATGAAGGAAAGCCAAATTTCGGATGCGCTGCGCGAGTCGATGAACGCTGTGCGCCTCTCCCCGGCGCTGCGCGCCAGGGCGCTTTGCGCGATGCGCGGCAGCGAGGAAAGGAGACCGAAAATGAAACGTAAATTTTCCGCGGCGCTGGCGTTTGCGCTGGTCGGCGTGTTGGTTGTGGCCGTCGCGCTGGCGGTGGCCAACCGCAAGGGTGTGCTCGATTTTCTCAGTTATTCGGAAGCGACGCTTCCCGAAAACGCCGGCGATTATGTGCAGACCGATGTCGCGGCGGGCGAGCAGGACGGTCTGCATGCCGTGGTGAGAGAAGTCGTTTACGACGGCCACAGGCTGTGGGCAACGGTGGATATCAACATGGACGGCGAAAAGCCGCTGCTTACGGGTCTTGATTACGGCTTGGACGACGAGGAAAAATGGGCGTGGCTGAGACACGATGAAAGCGAGACGGACGATCGAACGATTCTGGATGTCTATCGGGCGGAAGGCTATACGGATGCGTATTATATCGTGGCAAACGCTTATGACGAAAGCGACGAGCAGGATACGTCCTGCGAAGTCCATTTGCAGGACGACAGAACGCTGACGTTTTACGAGTCGATTGCGTTCGAGCAGGAGAAAGCGGAACGCGAGATCACGGTATCCGTCCGGGCGTTCAAGTTCGAGGAAAAGGACGGCGAAATGGTGGTAAGCCAGAATCCGTCGGCGGAAATGAAGCTTCGTTTCACGGCGAAAGCATCCGCCGTAGATGATGAGGAAACGATCGTCAGCGTCGAGCCTGTCGAATACGAGAGCATCGGCGTTCGGGTTGATCGGGTGACGATGACGGCCAAGCCGCTGGAAATGGATTATGCCATCGAATACACCGTTGTGGACGCTGAAAAATTTGCGCAGACGGACGACGGCCTTTGGTTTGAATTCATCGACCCGAACAGCACGGAGACCGAGCCCTACGCGCAAAGGCTGAAGGACGGATTCTCCAGAAGGGGCGA
>OLWB01002591.1_pt1 | contig 14255 bp, 9 predicted proteins | sample 1673331 | NCBI WGS metagenome assembly OLWB01 (sample SAMEA3178943, study PRJEB25190) | human gut metagenome | biome: human gut; feature: human-associated habitat; material: faeces | place: Austria | collected 2013
TTATATGCTTGACGTTGAGTATTTAGCCATGCACCTAAAGCTATTCCTTCTTCTGTATATTCATATCCATTCAATGTTTTATAATCTATTGGAATTTCCAAATTTCCATTATGTTCAAAATAAGCTTTAGCTAATTTGTATTTTTTGTTCCATTCTTCATTATTATCACGTGTTTCAAAACGCATTCCTATTTCTTCTAATAATTTGATTTGTTCTTCTGTTATTTTGCAATTACTCATTCCTTTATATGCTTTACGTTGAGTATTTAGCCATGTTCCTAAAGCTATTCCTTCTTCTGTATATTCATATCCGTTTAATGTTTTATAACTACATGGAATTTCTAGATTTCCATGATGTTCAAAATAAACTTTAGCCAAACTATATTTATACATCCAACTTTCTTTTGTATTATTCTTCATAATATCACCCTTTTAGTATTGTGTATTATATCACGATTTAGGTAATTGTCAAAATAACTATTTTCCTAAATATTCTTTTGATATTTCAATATATTTTTTAAATACTTTAAGTGAGGTTTTGATATTGTTTTTTACATAATCAATATCGTTTTCTTTTATTGCTTTTTCAAGGTTTGAAAAAATACTATTTAATTCTATAAAACCTAAATATCTTGTATCTGTCTTAATTGTTCTAAAAATATTATAACATTTTTCTAATTTATCTATTTTCATATAACCCTGTAATAAATTATATTTACTATCAGCTTCTTTTATAAAATCAGCTAAAGCATCATCATATGTACTCATTTCACCAAGTAATTTTTCTGCTGCGTCTACATCTATATTATTTTCTATTAAAAATTTTTTATTTTTATAATTTAGTTGTTTTTTCTCTTCTATTTTTTCTTCTATTTGTTCTATATCGTTATCTATTTCTATATCATTTACTAATTCGACTTCTTCAAGTAATTCCTTAGATAATGGTTCAAATTTTGAGTTTGGTGAAAATAATATTGTATCCTCTATATCTGATTTTCTATCTATCAAAAACTTATTCAAGATTTTTTTTAATTCTTCTTTGTTTATTGGTTTAGCTAAATAATCATCGAAACCTTCTTCTATATATTTTTCTTTCATTCCTTCTAAAACATTTGCTGTTAATACAATGACTGGTATATCAAATCCTTTGATTTTTTTTAATTCATTTAAGGTTTCTTTTCCATTTTTTTTGGGCATTATATCATCTAAAAATATAAGATCATATTTTTCATTATTCTTAATTTTATTAATAGCTTCATAACCATTTAATACTTCAGTAGTTATTATATTATAGTTTTTTAGTAATCTTGTTGCCACTTTTAAATTCATTTTGTTATCATCAACTATTAATACTTTTTTATCTGAATAATCTTCTTGTTGTGGTTTTATGCTCTCTTCTAATTTTGAAATTTCAGCTATTAATGGAACACCTTGCATTTTAATTTTTTGATTAAGATATATAGTAACTTTTGTTTTGTTTATGTTTTTTTCATCTAAAACTATTTTGCCACCTAACATATCTACAAATTTCTTTGCAATCAAAAATTCTAGTTCTGATTGCTCTACTATATTTTTATTAAATTCTTTTAAATTATTAGATGATTTATTTTCTTTTTTTATTGTTTTACCTGTATTTTCTATAGATATAACCAGATTGCATTTATCTTTCTCACTAGTACAGTTAACTTCAAAATTAATGCTTCCATCTTCTGTATGTTTTATAGAGTTCATTAATATATTAGTAATTATTTGCTTTACTTTATTTGAATCCCCAAATAACATGTATGGAATATTCTCATTAAAATTAGTTTTAATTTCAATTTCTTTTTCACTTAATTTTGGTTTTAATGAAGAAATTACATTTTCAAATATCTCAAGCGGTTTATAATCTTCTTCTGTTATTTTCATATTATTTGTTTCTAATTTTGATATATCAAGTACATCATTTATTATTTCAAGTAAGTTTTGACTTGATGTTATTATATCATCAGCATCATTTTTGCAAGCATCTATAGAATCTTCTTGTTTTATGCATTCGCTAAATCCTACAATTGTATTTAATGATGTTCTAAATTCATAATTCATATTTGTTAAAAAATCTATTTTAATATTATTTAATTTTTCATTTTTTTCTTTTTCTTTTTGTAATTCTAAAAGCAATCTTGAGTCTGGATCTTCTGTTGAATTTATAATTAAATTTATATATGTAAATATAGAAGAAATAATTAATAATTCAGGATTTATTTTTTTTATTATGAATGCTGTTAACATTAGCAATAAAGAAATTGTAAATACTATTATATTTTTTTTATTACTCATATTCTTTATATTTTTTATTGTCAAAATTATTATAACAAATAAATATACAAAATATATAATATATGAAAATGTTTCAGATAATCCATTTAAATATATATTATTATAAAAACTAGTTGGAAGTATAAAAATAAGTATTCCTAGTAATATATTGATAATTACAGTAATGATTTTTATGAGATTATATTTTTTTTCTTTATTATTACATAACATATATAACATATAAAGAAATAAAAGCCATATCCATCCTAACTGTATAACATTATTTAATTTATTAAGTATCTTTAAAAATATTATATTTATAATGTTTGTTTTTTCTATAAATACAATACTTAGTGTGAATATAGTATTTATAAAATTAAATATAAGCATATATGAAAATATTTTCGTTTCCTTATTATCATATCTTTTTTTAGAAAAAAAGTTGATTAGCAAGAAAAACGAAATTAAAAGTGCACATATTGAAACATATAAATTTATATACATATTACCACCTACCATACAACTTGAGTATAGCATTTTATATATCAAAAATCAATAAAAACGCTATTCATTGAATAACGTTTTATTAAATATTTACTTTGTTTTTTTTAATACAAATTGATTATCAACAGATATAGGTTCTAATAATTTCTTTATATATTCTAAATATCTTTTTTCATAAGCAATTTTATCCTGAACTACTTCAAAATGTTTTGATTCATAAATTTGTTCTAGTGCTTCCCATCTTAATGTTGAAAAACATTCTTTCAATAAAAATTCATCATCTATATTAAAATCACTATAAATTGGGTTTCCTACATTAAGAATATTTTTTGTTTTATCTTTAACAATTGATATTGGTATGATTGATGTATTATGATGCTCAGAAATAGTAACTATTCTTTCAATAAATTCACGTAACTTTTCTTTATTTTTAATACTCATAAAATCATCTATAAAGATTGCTACATTTCTCTTATAAAGCAAGCAATCAATTATTTTATAAGTTTTATTTAAGTCTTTGTTGTCATCTAAATCATAATATATATATTTATTAAATTCATATTCATCAGGTGCGATTTGTAAATCATTAAATTCTGGTGTCAATATCACACAATCATTTTTATATAGTTCATTTATAACATCTTTATCGCAACCATTAACGTCATCAATTATAAAAATTGATGTTTTTTTATCAATTTTATAATTATTCATAACCTGCATTTTTTCGTTATCTATGTTGTTTTTTGCATTATAAACACTATATAACATATAATTTATACTTTTAGTTATTTTTGATTTTGAAATACTATAATTAGCATCTATTATACTTTCTTTTAATTTTTTATATTGCCGAGTCAGCCCGTCTTTATCCATTAATTTTTAACCTCACAAACTAGATTTATATTAACAAAGAAATTATTATTTGTCAAATTTGGTTCTCACATTATAACTTATATTCAAATTCAAAATCTAATATTCTTACAGTATCTCCTTCTTCAGCCCCTAACTCTCTTAGTTGATCATCTATTCCCATTTTTCTTAGTTTATTAGAAAATCTTAATGCTGCTTCATCAGAAGAAAATTTTGTCATTTTAAGCAATTTTTCTACTTCGTCCCCACGTACTACCCAAGTTCTATTATCCCTTGTAATAGTAAATGGTTTTTCAACTTTAAATTTATATAAAACATGACTTTCAAATTTTTGTTCATCATATAATGGTTCTTTTTTTATATTATCTAACATATCAGCTAATTTATTTATTATTTTATCTATTCCCTCTCCATTCATAGCTGACATCTCAAATACTTCAACATTAACTTTTTCTTTAAATTTTTTTAAATTTTCTTTTGATGTAGGCATATCCATTTTATTTGCAATTATTATTTGAGGCTTATCTATTATTTTTTTATTAAAATCTTCTAGTTCTTTATTTATGGTTAAATAATCTTCATATGGATCTCTACCTTCAAAAGCACTCATATCTATAATGTGAGCAATTACTCTTGTTCTTTCAATATGTTTTAAGAACTTATCTCCAAGTCCCTCACCAAGTGAAGCACCTTTAATCAATCCTGGAAGATCTGCAACTACAAATGATCTGTTATTGCTTGCTCTTACAACACCCAAATTTGGTTTTAATGTAGTAAAATGGTATGCGGCAATCTTAGGTTTCACTGCTGATATTTTTGAAATAAATGTCGATTTTCCAACGCTTGGTAAACCTACTAAACCAACATCTGCAAGAAGTTTTAATTCAACTTTTACTCTTTTTACTTCGCCTGGTTCTCCATTTTCAGCAAAATTAGGAGCAGGGTTTGATCTTGTAGCAAAAGCAATATTACCTCTTCCACCACGACCACCATGCGCTACTACAGCTTCTTCTCCATTTTTAACTAAATCAGCTATTATTAACCCAGTATCTATATCAGTTATTACAGTACCTTCTGGTACTTTTATAATAACGTTTTCTGCTGCTGCACCATGCATTCCTTTTCCAAGGCCATTTTCACCCTTATCACCACGAATTAATTTTTTATATCTTAAATCAAGTAAAGTATTTAAACCTTCATCAACTTTAAATATTATATCTGCGCCTTTTCCACCATTTCCACCATATGGTCCACCCATCTCTACGTATTTTTCTCTTCTAAATGCCATACATCCATTTCCACCACTACCAGCTTCTAAATCTATTATGACTTCATCTATAAACATAATATCGCCTCATTTCAATTCGTATTATACATTATTTTTTTATAAATTAAAAGTTAATTAAATTCAAATTCAATTTTGCCATTATTGTTTTTTAAATATGCATCAAAACTTTTCCCATTTTTAGATGTGAATCCAACTATTTTTGATGTTTTCCCTGTTTTTAATAATAGTTCTGCATTTTTTTTAGAAATTATTCTATTACATATAGTAAAATTTATTTTAAAGTTGCATCCGTCTTTATATCCAATGCATCCATATCCATATTTACTTTTTAATACATCTTTACCACAGATTGGACATATGCCTATTTTATCTTTATAAAAGCCTGTATCTATATCATTTTCTATTGCTTTTTGTTTTATACTAAATACTTTGCTTATTTCTTTTCTAGCAATATCTACAGAATCATCAACAGTTATTTTATTATGATATACACTTTTTAATGCTTTTCCAAGTTCTACAGTTTTATATTTATCCATTTCTATTTGCATTTGTTTTAATGAATTAATTAAATATTCTCCATTTGGAAGTATTGTATAAACATCTTTTTTTAATTCTATATATCCGCTTTTTATAGCATTATCTATTATTCCAGTTCTAGTTGCTTCTGTACCAAGTTCTAATCCTTCAAATATTGCTTTATAGTCATCTGTATCATCATTTTCATCTATATTTTTTTTATCTTCTTTAAAAGGATTTTTTAAGTAATTATTAAGTGTTTCTATTGTATAGTGTTTAGGAGCTGTTGTCTTTTTTTCAATTGGTTTAAAATTTATATTTATGATGTCCCCTTTTTCTAAATTTGGAAGTATTTTATCTTTTGAATTATAATCATCATATTTTGTCCAACCTTGCTCTAATATAACTGTTCCTTTTAGGGTAAATTCCTCTAAATCACCCAACTTTATTTTTATTTCTGTTTTGCTTATTTTGCATTCTTCTTTACAAAACACTGCTACAAAACGCTTAAATACTGTTTTATAAACAATTTTTTCATCATCACTTAACGTAGATAATTTAGGAATTTTATATGTTGGTGTAAGTGCTGAATGTGATTCTATTTTTGAATCATCAAATATTGTTTTTTTATCTTTAAATTCTATTGGATATTTTAATTCAATTAAATTATTAATTATTTTTTTTATTTTATCTTTTTCATTGGTAGCAAGATATTCAGAATTTGTACGTGGATATGTTAAGTAACCTTCTTCATAAAGTTTTTGAACTATTGATAGTGATTTATCCATAGACATTTTATATTTTTTTCCTAAAACATTTTGAAGTTTAGATAATGAATAAAGTTTTCCTGGATCTAGTTTATCTTTTTTTACTTTTTTTTCTACTACAATAGCTTTTTCTTTATTATATTCATCACATAATTTATTAGCTGAATCAATTTCATTTTTATCGAATTTTTTTTTGCTATTTAATTCTATTTCTTCTCCGTTTGTTATTTCTTTGCTATTTATTCCATAATATATATCTGGCATAAAGTTTCTGATTTGTAAATCTCTATCATATATAGCTTTAACAATTGGAATAATTACTCTTCCAACTCTAAGAAGTGTTCCTGTTTTAAGAGTTGCATATCTAGTTAAGTTAACTCCATATAACCAATCTATATAAGTACGCGCAAATCCCTCATTTGCAAGTGAATCATATTCTTTTTCATCCTTCATATTTTTTAATGCTTCTTTTACAGTTTCTTCTGTTTGATCTGGAAGCCAAAGTCTTACAAATTTTTTATTTGTTTGTAATGCATTTTCAACGCATAGTCTAACTATTATTTCTCCTTCTCTATCAGCATCTCCTGCATTTACTATTGTATCTACATCGTTTCTGTTAATTAAATTTTTTATTATATTGAATTGTTTTTCTATTCCTTTATCTGTTCCTAAACCTTTAAGTTTAAATTTAAATTTTTCTGGAAAGCAAGGTAAATTTTCTATAGTCCATTTTTTATCTTCTCTCTTTGTATAATCTTCTATATCACATAATCCAAATAAATGTCCAAATGCCCAACTAACTATATATGTTTCATTTTCAAAATATCCGTCATGTCGTTGCATTTTTCCTATACCTGATACTATATTACGAGCAAGTGAAGGTTTTTCTGCAATTATTACTATCATTTTACCACCTAATTAATTGTAACAAATTTTAGAGTTAAAAAAAAGATATAAAATTTTATATCTATTCATATTTACTTGTTATTCCATAATAATCTTCTAATGTAATCCAATCTCCATTGTTATATAGTTTTTCAGCTAGTGATGTTCCAACATATCTATAATGCCATGGTTCAAAACTATATCCTGTTTCTTCTGTTTTTGACTCTGGATATCTAAGAATAAAACCATATTTATATGCATTATTGTTTAACCATATGCCTTCTTTTGTATCTTTAAAACTTGTATATAATGAATTTATATCTGCTGCAAGGCCAAGTTGGTGTTCTGAATGTCCTGGACGAGCTGATATTTTATCTGCTTCTGCCTTTCCATACTTACTTGTCCAATAATTATAAGTAGATACCTGTGTATTATACGATCTATATCCACTTATTATTTTTATATCTATATTATCTTCTTTAGCTGCGACTTGCATTTTATTAAAAGCCTCTGTAAATTCTTTTGTTAATCCATTTCCATATGATTGTGGTATTGAATATGTTTTATTTGCAATTATTATACCATCTATAGAATAAACTCCATCATTTTCTTCTAATATATATCCTTTTTTTGTTAAGGTTTGATTTTCTTTCAATTTTATTTTTTCTTCTTTTTTTTCAGTTTCAGTTTTGTCTGGTTCTTGACTATTTACTTTTTCTTCACTATTTGTTGATGGTTTTAAAACATTTTTATATATTATAAAACTAATAGATAATATTAATAAAAATATAAGTATTATTAATTTATTATTTTTTTTCATTTTATTCCTACCTTTATTTTATGAAGCATTATTTCTATATAAATTAGGAGTTAGAACATATTGTCTTCCACCTAATTTATGGTTTTTTGTTGCATTTTTTCTTTTTAATCTGATGTTTGAAATTATGATTGAAAGCGCTAAAGCTAAATTTATATTCTCAAATTTTCTATTTTTCTTTATTAAATTCTTTTCTGCAATATTTGATATTGTTTCATCATTTAAATTATTATCTAGACCTTCATTTATCATATTTTCAAGTTCTATATCATTTTCAAGTTCTAACATAATTTCATTTGGTATTTCAAAATTATTGGATTCTTCTTTTTTACTACTTTCTACATCAATTTTACTTCCATATGTTTTTTGACTAATTTGTTTAAGCGTTATTTTTCCATTTTCATATACAGGTGATAATAAAATATCTTTTTCTGTTTCATTTCCTTTAACAATATAAAAATTCTCTTCTATTGATGTAATAATTTCTCTTTCTGGAAATTGTTTTTCTAATGATTTAATAACAGAAACTTGATGTAAATTTTTATTTTCTATTTCTGCTTCTTTTTTCATTTTTATTTCTATAAATTTTTTCTCATTTAATTTTTTAAATATTTCACTTGCATTCTTTTTTCCATCACCATAATTTATACTTGATTCATTTAAAATGTTAGTGAATAATTCTTTAGAATCTTCACCTAAATTTCTTACAACGTATATTTGATTATTACTATCTTTAAATTTAAAATAATCTTTATTATCATGATTAAATTCTGTTACATTTGATAAATTAAGTTGTTTTTTTATTTTGTCAGTTAAATTATTTACACTATCTTTTACTTTAACACCTAGATTCGTTAAATAACTAATAGCTGTTTCTTTGTTTCTGACAAGATTTGATAATGTTTCATATATTTTATCACTTGGAATTTTACTAAAAGCTGTTTTGTAGTCAGAATATTTGAAAGAAAGTCCTAGGGCTTTTAGTCTAAACGCATATGATTCAATAATTCCTTTTTTTATATTATTTTCCATTTTTCCCATTAAGATCGCCTCTTTATTATATATTAACATTTTTTATATAAAATATATATAATTATATTAATTTTATACTTTTCATTTTACAATAATTAACGTTATTTTTGTATTTAAAAAGAAACAAATTAAAGTTTCTTTTAATCATATTTATTTAATTAGGCTTTCTAAAGTTATTTTTTCTTCTTCTAATTTTTTTCTTTCCTCATCAACTATTTTAGCTGGAGCTTTATTTATATATCCCTCATTTGAAAGTAATTTTTCACGTCTTGAAATACTATTTTTTAGTGTTTCTATTTGTTTTTGTTTTTCTATTAAATCTGCTTCTGTTTCTTCTTTTTCAAAATATATATCTACATTATATTTTGAGTTTGCGACGTTATATTTATTAATTTTTAAGTTTTCTTTTGATATATTTAGTTTAAGAATTTTTATTATTAATGAATAATCTTCATCATTATTCAATTTTACTACAGCAGTTTTATCTATATTATTTTCTGCTTTAATATTTCTATATTGTCTAATAAAATCTAACATTAATTCTACATTTGAAGTTTCGCGTTTAAATTCAAAATCATTATTATATACAGGATATGAACTTAATATAATGTTTTCTTCATGTATTGGTAGCATAGAATATATTTCATCTGTAACAAAAGGCATAAATGGATGTAATAATTTTAATATATTTTCTATAACATAATGAAGTGTTGATAAAGTTGCATTATCATCTAAACTAAATTTAGAAAGTTCTATATAAGAATCACAAAAGTCATTCCAAATAAATGAATAAAGTGAAGAACCAACGTTATTAAATTCATATTTTTCCATACTATTTGTTACTTCTTTAATTGTTGTATTTAGTTTTGATATTATCCATTTATCAATATCTTTTAAATTTTCTAATTTATAATCTTCTTTCGTAAAATTTTCCATATTCATTAAACAAAATCTTGATGCATTCCATAATTTATTGATAAAATTCCATGTTGATTTTACTTTTTCAGTATCATATCTAAGATCCATACCAGGTGCTGTTGAAGTAGCAAGAAAATATCTTAATGAGTCACATCCATAATCGTCAATAACATCCATAGGATCTACTCCATTTCCTAGAGATTTTGACATTTTTCTTCCTTCTTTATCTCTTATTAATCCATGTATTAAGCAATCTTTAAATGGTCTTTTATTTGTAAATTTAAGTCCTTGGAATGTCATTCTATTTACCCAAAAAGGAATAATATCATACCCAGTAACTAAAACATTATTAGGATAGTATCTTTTATAATCTTCTGTTTCATTTGGCCAACCTAATGTAGCAAAAGGCCATAATGCACTACTAAACCAAGTATCTAACACATCATTATCTTGTACCCAACCTTCTTCAAGTGGTGCATCTTCTCCAACATAAATTTGATCATCTTTATACCAAGCTGGAATTCTATGTCCCCACCAAAGCTGTCTAGATATACACCAATCATAAGTTATTTCCATCCAGTGATTCATTGTTTTTTCATATCTAGGAGGTATAAAGTTAACTTTTGTATCTTTATTTTTTTGATTTTCTAAAACTTTATCTGCAAGTCCACGCATTTTTACAAACCATTGTTTTGACAAGTATGGTTCAACTACTGCATCTGTTCTTTCACTATGTCCAACACTATGAATCATTTTCTCTATTTTAACTATTAAATCTTTTTCTTTTAAATCATTTACTAATTGTTTTCTACATTCTTCACGAGTTAATCCTTTATAAATTCCCGCATTTTCATTCATAGTGGCATCAGGATTCATAACAACTATTCTTTCTAAGTTATGTCTATTTCCTACTTCAAAATCATTAGGATCGTGTGCTGGTGTTATTTTAACTACACCTGTTCCAAATGTTGGATCAGCATGTTCATCAGCTACTATAGGTATTAATTTATTAACAATTGGAAGTATAACATTCTTACCTATTAATTTTTTGTATCTTTCATCTTCAGGATTTACTGCAACAGCAGTATCTCCAAATAATGTTTCTGGTCTTGTTGTAGCTACTTCTAAATAATCATTACTATTTTCAATAAAATATTTTAAATGATAAAATGCACCTTCATCATCTTTATAAATAACTTCTTCATTAGAAAGGGCTGTTTTTGCTACTGGATCCCAGTTTATTATTTTTTCTCCCCTATAAATTAACCCTTCATTATATAAACTTACAAACACATGTTTAACTGCTTTGGTTAGATTTTCATCTAGTGTAAAGGCTTCTTTATTATAATCTAATGATAATCCAAGTTTTGCCCATTGCTTTCTAATGTTTCCAGAAAATTCTTTAGTCCATTTCCAACATTCTTCTAGGAATTTTTCTCTTCCTAGTTCATATTTATTTATGCCATTTGATTTTAATCTTTGTACTACTTTTGCTTCTGTTGCTATTGCGGCATGATCCATACCTGGTAACCATAATGCATCATATCCACACATTTTTTTATAACGAATCATTATATCTTGAATTGTTGTATCCCATGCATGTCCTAAGTGTAATTTACCTGTTACATTTGGTGGCGGTATAACAATCGCATATGGTTTCTTACTTAAATCACCGCTTGTAAAATATCCTTTTTCAAGCCAGTTTTCATATTTTCCTTCTTCTACTTTTAAATGATCATATTTTTTATCTAACATTTTATCCCTTCTTTCATAAAAATAAAACGAGTAATCATTCCGTAAAGGACGAATTACTCGTGGTACCACCTTAATTTATAGCAAAAGCTACCTTGATACTTTAACGCAGTTATACGTAATTTCCTACTATTATTTCAGAAAAAATGCTCCCAAGCTACCTTCAATTACTAATTCATGCAAATTCTCACCTATCATTTGCTCTCTTTAATAAATTAGTAATTTACTCCTCTTGTTCATCACAGTTATTTATATAATATCAAAAACAAAATATTAATTCAATATCATATTTTAAATTATTTCATCATTTCTTTTATTTCATTTGTTGTTTCTTCTACATCAAGTCTTTGAAATAATGGTATTCCTTTTTCAATAACTTTAGTACTATTACAAGCACCATACATAGCAGATTCTAGTGTTCTATATTGTTCTTCTATTCCTAATTGATCTAATATATTTTTAGATGTGTCTGGTATAAATGGATTTATGTAAATAGCAAATATTCTTAAATTTTCAACTAAATGATACATTACTGATTTTAGTTTTTCATGATTTTCTTCTGATTTAGCTAAAATCCATGGTTCTGTTTGATCAATATATTTATTTGCTTTTGTAATTAAATTAAATAAATTTGATAACGAATTACTTATATATATTTTTTCAAAATCATTTTTAAAATTATTTATTGAATCTTTAACTACATTTTCTATTTCTTCATCGTAATCAGTTTTTTCTTTAAATGAATTATCAATTTCACCATTAAAATATTTATTAATCATTGCTATTGTCCTATTAAGTAAATTACCTAAATCATTGCACAAATCTGAATTATATCTTTCTACAAATGTTTCTGGGGTAAATTCACTATCTGTCCCATAATTCATTAATTTAAGTAAAAAGTATCTAACCGCATCTACACCAAATTTATCAGCAAGTACATCAGGGTAAATCATGTTTCCTTTTGACTTACTCATTTTTCCATCTTTCATTACAATAAATCCATGTGAATATAGTTTTTTAGGTGTATCTATACCTAAAGACATTAAAAATATTGGCCAATATATTGCATGGAATCTTACTATATCTTTTCCTATTATTTGTATATCAGCTGGCCAGAAAGATTTGAATTCGCTATCATTTTCAGTTAAATAGCCAAGCGAAGTAATATAGTTTGTAAGTGCATCAAGCCATACATACATAACATGTTTTGGATCATTAGGAAGTTTTATTCCCCAACTAAATGTTGTTCTTGAAATACATAAATCTTCTAAACCGGGTTTAATAAAATTATTCATTATTTCTTCTTTTCTAAATACAGGTTCTAAAAAGTTCGGATTTTTTTCATAGAATTCTTCTATTTTAGATTGATATTTTTTAATATTAAAGAAATAGCACTCTTCTTCAGTTAAATTAACTTCTCTACCACAATCTGGACATTTTCCATCTACCAATTGAGTTTTTGTGAAAAATGTTTCACATGGTACACAATACCAACCGCTATAATGACCTTTATATATATCGCCATTATTACACATTTTTTCATATATTTTTAAAACAATTTCTTCATGTTTTTGATTTGTAGTTCTTATAAAATCATGTTGACTAATATTTAATTTTTCCCAAAGATTTATAGCATTTTTTGCCATTTCATCCACATATTCTTGTGGTGTTTTCCCTGCTTCAATAGCTTTGGTTTCTATTTTTAATCCATGTTCGTCAAGTCCTGTTGTAAATTTAACATTATATCCTTCCATTCTCTTATAACGAGCTATGACATCTGCAAGTATTGTAGTATATGCAGTTCCTATATGAAATTTACCACTTGGATAATAAATAGGTGTTGTTACATAAAAGTTTTTCATAGTTTTGCCTCCTTTAGTAATTATACAATAAATTCAAAAAAATACCAAGTTGTTATTGGTATTTTACAATAATTACTTTAAATTTAAAATTTCATCTTTTGTTAAGCCAGTTATTTTTATAATGTCTTCAATTTGAAAATTATTTTCAATCATTGTCTTAGCGACTTTCTTAATTCCTTGACCAATGCCTTCTTCAATTCCTTCTAATATAGCTTTTTCTTTTTCCTCGGCTAATAAAGCTTTATATATTCCTTCTCTATCATCTTCATCCGTCATATGTTGTATAAATACAGGGTCACTATTTATTACATTCAAATCTTCCATATATCTTTCTACTACCTTATCTTTTTTTGATAGTTCTTTTAATTCATCATGTTCTAAATTAAGTATTATAAAATATTTGTATTTTTCTATCTGTTCTTGGTTTTTATTATACCAAGTTTTCATAAAATATTCCCATATTTATTTCATATATTTCAAAATTATATACAAATCTTTCATCTTCCTCATTTTTAATTTCATATTTATATATTGCCTTTTTCTTATTTAATCCATAACTAAAATTTATTTAAATTATTTTTGTATTTTGATCATACTCTTTTCCTATCAATGTATGATTTTGATATATATTACATATATATGCTAAATTCCTTGGATGTACATAGTTTTTATTTTCTGCGTTCATTTCCACGTTTATTTTTCCAGCATTTGTTTCTAAATATAAATCTAATCTTTTACCTCTTGTAT
>OLWB01002598.1_pt1 | contig 14196 bp, 15 predicted proteins | sample 1673331 | NCBI WGS metagenome assembly OLWB01 (sample SAMEA3178943, study PRJEB25190) | human gut metagenome | biome: human gut; feature: human-associated habitat; material: faeces | place: Austria | collected 2013
TTATTTCCTTTCTTATCATCACATCACAATTTCACTATCGAAATATTACTCTTGCAAATGAATTTTCTTTCTAATCTCTTCTTTTGAAAATATCATTCCATGCCACTGTTTCTTCCTACAATTCTCTTTTAGCAGTTTCAAGAATGTTCTCCCAAACTTCACTATGCCCTCCCGTGACTTCATAGGTATCCCTTTCTTTATGCTTACAAAATATCCACTTGCCGTTACTCTGTGAGATAATTACTGCAAATTTCAATAGTTTATCATCAATGTATCATAAAATTTTACTTTAAGCATATTTTCTCTCCATGCACATATCTATATTATTTTATTCTCAATAAAATCCGCAATACCATCTTCATCATTTGAACCAATTACAATGTCTGCTCTCTCTTTTACCTCATCAATCGCATTCCCCATTGCAACACCTATTCCACATAATTCCAGCATCCCTATATCCGCATAATCATCTCCGAATGCAATAATTGAATCTGTATCAAAACCACATACCTCTGTAATTTTCATAATTGCATTTTCCTTATTCACATTCTTCTTTGTAAATTTGTAGAAATATCCATCAGAAAAACGAATACAATCACAATTATATAGTTTGTCAGCTAACTCATCCGCTTTGTCTTGTTCAACAATATTAACACACATTTTCAATGAACTTTGTTCAAAATTCGAAAAATCTGTGTAAATGCTTTCACCCCATTTTTCATCTAACTTATTAGAATCTACCTTATAATTCCAATAATGTGCAGCTATTGTGTCTATTGTAATTTCACAATCTTTTCCACAAACATTCTTCACCATATCAATCATTGCCTTCGTTTCGGCTGGTGAAAATTCTGCCTTATAAATATATTCGCCATTATATTTTACCAATGCTCCGCCACTCAATATTAAAATATCCGGCTTCAATTCTTTCAAATACACTAAAGAATTCTGTTCACTTCTAGATGTTGCAACACCTATCAATATACCATTTTCTCTACATTTATTTAATGCTAAGAGTGTTCGGTTTGAAATTAATTTATCAGTATTTAACAAAGTTCCATCTAAATCAAATAAAAGCATTTTACATTTTTGCATATCAGTTTTCCGCCTCCCATTCTTCCATAAATTCTTCAATGAATTTCTCCATAATTTTATGTCTATGCTCTGCCAGTTTCCTTCCCGCAGTCGTATTCATCATGCCTTTCAACAAAAGCAACTTTTCATAGAAATGATTAATGCTTGTAGAGTTTTGATTTTTCTGATACTCATCTTTGTTCATTCCTGTTTTAGGGTTTATTTTCGGATCATAAATTTGTCATTCCAAATGAGAAATATACTTTTCGTACTGAAGTTTATTGTATAGGAGCAATACTGTACACGCTTATTACAGGAAATACTTTCGATGATTATTATTCTTATTTAATTGATAAATCGAATTGTAACATCACACTAAAAGAAGCTGTAAAAATCAGTTTATCACTTAATCCCGAAGAAAGATTTTCAAATGCTGTTGAACTCAAAAAATTTGTAAAAAAGAATGGTACTGTTACTTCACATAACTTTTCACTTGATTTCTTAAAAAAAGCACTTAATAATAAAGTTGTATTGCATTTTTATCCAAAAAATTTACCAACAAAAGAAATCATAACAGAATGGTTAGAAAATGATTATAGAGAATATATTAAATGTTCTACTTTCCAAAGTACAATAAACTTATTATCACTGTTGATTCACATTTCTGGCGTAACAAAGATTACATATTATAAAAATATCAACTATGATTTAGATAAAACATCATTTACTGAATTGCTAAACTTTTATGACACATTATCTATCGAAATGAAAGACTTATTTATTTGTAATATTCTTCTTGTCATACTTGAGTTTTCTAAAGATGATGACATAGATTTACCATTTTATTAAGAAAAATACTCGTTTCACATAACTATTCTCATTTAACTATCATTTAAAAAATGAACCGATAATAAATACCATAAATTTGATATTATCGGCTCATTTTTATTATAATGCAAAACCTACTTTGTTAAAAATAGAAAATATACACTATAAATATAGCTTATATTTTATCATATTGCCTCTAATAAAAATTCAAACAGTTATTATATTTAAATCCTTATTTATACAATTTTCTCCTCAAGCTAAAAACATTTTTGTTGCTCTTAACTGTTTTTATTCAAACACATACTATGTATATTTTCTTTAATTACATTTACCAAATATTCATTAATTATCTATTTCAAGTATCTCATTTAACCACCGTAAAATATTTTCTTTTCCATTTTCCCCAAACCACTTTCTTATTTTTAATCTCCTACCTGATAATTCTATATCTAATTTCTGTCTTATTAAAACTATCTTCTCATTGTTAAATCCGTTTTCTTCGCTATCTATTAAAATCGGAACTATAGAATTTCCATTTAATATACTTTTTGACAATTCATAAGAAACATATTTCCTATCAAGTGTTTTTGCACTTATTAATAAAATTGTAATTCTCGTTTTTTTGATTTCTTTATCAATCCAACTTCTAATATTGTCATCATCTTTTTTCTTTTCATTTTCTCTCACAACAGTAAATATGTTTATTTTATCCGTATTAATTATCTCTGTTATTTCGTTTGCAATCTTATTATCACTATCATAATGATAACTTATAAATACGCCTATTCCATACATTGATAAACTAGAAAACAACTGTTCCCTTAGCCTTTTTTCACTTTCTTTTCTATAGCCATTCAATCTATTAACAATTCCCTCTACCAAATCATCTATATTCTCCTCATTCTTTAAAAATCCAAAACCATCTGGCAATTCATTCTTTTTTTCTAATTCATCATAAATGCTCTCTGCTGCAAAGCCTGTGTTTCTAACTGGAATAATATAATTACCATTTTTATAAGCAATATCATATTCACGAAATATTCCTGATTTATTTCTATCCACACCATACCCAAAGAGAACAATTATACTACTACATTGTCCAATCATTCTTCTTCTGATTGTATCTTTTAAATCGTCATCTATACCAATCAAACTTTTAATGTGCATTTCATTACTTGTAATATCTACATCCAAAGGATTTTTCTTTTTACTTGCCAAAACACCTGATAATATATAATTACCCACTCCTGCCCCAAATCCTGTATATATTTGAAAATCATTATCGACTATTCCCTTTCCTAACAGTGTAAGAAATCTTTCAGCACGACTTAATCTATTACCTTCAACATCTTTATCATCTTCAACCTCTTTGTCATCTTTAACCTCATTAAATTTACCATAATCAGATAATTTATCAGGGTCTATTCCCCCTGAAATGAACACATTGTTGGCAATGTACTTATTATATAAATATTGAAGCATTATTGTTATCTGCTCAAAATCATCTACCAATATAGTATATATTCCATAATTTCTCATGTCATCAATACGAAGTTCTTGATAATTTTTATCTTGAATATAATTCTCTAAAGCACATTTATTAATCACATTTTCATCATCCAAATAATCAATAATTTGTACCTTTCTCATAAAACAATAATGTTTTGGAAGTGATTTACTATTCAATGTATTTTTAGCAATACTTAGAATTCTTTCTAAATTAGGATCATTAAAACTAAAACCAATAAATACAAATGTCCTCCTTACAAGTTCAACAGACAGCAATCTTGTAAATAGTTTTCTCTTACCATCATACTCTTGATAATCTTCCTTTGTCAAAACCACATCATCAGGAAAACTTTTATCACCATGCATTTTATATATGACTACTTCACGTCTTGGATCATGATATTTAAACGATTCTTGATTAATAATAGTATCAACAACTTTACCACGTTTTCTTATTTCTCGTTCTATAATATCATCATAATTTGTTGTCCAATATTCCTTAATTGGTAACTTTGCCAGCCACATTACATTCTCATTATTTTTTGGTATTTTTGCAAATTCATTAAAAATAATATCATTTAATCCTTGTCTACCATACTGATTTTTATAATATTGTGCAATCTCAGTTAAGTCTTTATTAATACTAAGTCTCATTTGTTTACAAAGTGGTTCTAATAATTGCTTCCAATCCACATAACCAGATGAAACTGATAATCCTGCACCAGCAAAAACTGAAATATATCCTAACTTCATCTGTTCATATACTTCATCTAAATATGATATATTCTGTTCCATAATTTGTTTTAATTTATCTTCTTCAATTCTATCTTTATAAAACATTTTTACCTCGATACTATTTTTTTGAAATATACAATCTGTCCCCTTTGAGACAATTTACATTTCATATTCCACTGTACTACTAACATTAAAAATTTCTCTATCATTCAATAATAGGTCATACCATCAGCAATATTAAAATAATAAATACATCATCTCATTATTCAACCTTTCTATTGCAAAAGTTATATTAATTAAATTATTAATATATTTTGTCTTAGCAAAAATTTTGTTTTATTAAAAATAAAGACAATCTTAAATATTTTTATATATACTATCATAATAAAAGTTTAATATCAAAAACTTTCACTACTTTCTTCAAACACCATATTAGGTAACTCAGAAAATATTTTATTATCATTAAAAGCCATAACTATTTTTTTATTTTCTGTAAATTCCTTTTTTGTAATTATATTTGTGATATATTTAATTATTTTATCTTTGTAACCCTCTTCTATAGAATTTATATATGCTATCTTACCTAATATTTGACTATTATTTTTGTAATCCGTAAATTTTATTGAATGATATATCTGTGCTCTTAAATTTTTCTTAAATTTCCTATCCACATGAATACTGTCATCATTGATAGTAATTCCTGTAATTGTTTTCTTAACATCATTAGATAAATATCTTGTCTTTTTTTCATTAATTACAAAGCCCTCATTTTCAACAATATATTTAACAAATTTTTCTATCTTATTTAAGAGCATTCTATTATTTGAAGAAAAACTTAAATCATCTGCATAACGTGTATACACAATATCTTTTCTGCTACAATAACCATTTAATCGAACATCCATATGATAGCAAACTAAATTTGCAATATATGGAGATGTAACTGCGCCCTGTGGTAAACAATTATTATACGTACATAAATTTGCCAAAATACCTGCAACCTTACTATTATAACCTATATTACAAAATAATCTATATACCTGCTGTTCCGTTATAGTCCCAAAAAAATTCTTTATATCCATTTCCAAAAGAAATATATTTTTCTTATGTATCTCAGCATTTTCTTTCAACCCATTTTTTTTCGGAACAAATGCCATTGCCTGTTCAGAAACATATATTTTCTCAAGAATTTCTTTAAGAATCCACTTTTGTATTACCTTCAGTGACAAATTAGGTACATTCAATATTCTTTCAGTATTATCTTTCTTAGGTATCCTCTTCTCAATATAACAATACTCTTTTTTATATGTCAAATAATATAATAACTGTTCTGTTATTGAAAGCTGTTCACATAAATGTTCAAACGAATTTATTACCGGAACACCTAAGGTGTTTAAAATTACACTATTTCCAATATTCAAATAAATCACCTCAATCTTACTCAATATATTTTCGGGTAAAACAATGGGGAAGTTCCACTATTGTGGAAGTTCACTGTTGTTTTAGCTGATTTCATGTAATTATTATTCTCGCGAAGTCGAAACAACCTCTAGTTGTTATGTATGCATATTAACAACAATTCTAAGAATGAGGTGATTTATAGAATTCATTATGCATTAACGCAACTCTTATTCTATCACATTTCTCAGCATATGTACAATCCTTTATCATTGTTTTCATTGTTTTAAAACCTATATCTGTTAATTTATATGAAGAATATTGATTTCCTGTTATTTTTGCAATTTTTTTATCTTGAAAAAGCAATTTTAAAGCAGCATTAAAAAGTACTTTAAAATCATTATACACTACGTTTTCTTTTTTGGAAATATATTCTATTATTCCTACAAGTTCTTTAGAATTTAAATTTTTAAAAAAATAAAGCAGAATCTGTATAAAATAATGCATTCCAACAATAGTTGTTAAATTAATCATACTATCCTTGTTAACACCTAACTTATACTTTTCTCTTATATCCCTTGATAAGACCTTTGCAAATTCAATATCATCCTGTCCATATTCAACAATATTAAGTTTATTTCTTTTCCTTAAATACTTTATTGGTCCAAGCATAATAAAACTTTTATCTTTAATATGACTTTTATCAACTACCGCTATAACTTTATCAACTGTATATTCATTATTAGTAAAAGCTCCTAATTCTACCAATGACCCTGCACTTTCACATATAATCACTATCATATGAGAATTATTTGCTAAAAATTGTTCATAACTTAATAAATCAGCATCTTTAGTTTTATTTAATACTTCTATTAATAAATCTTCTGGATAAAAGACTTTATACGGTTTATTCCAAAATGTCTTTTTTTCACTTTCTAAAAATACTCTTATTCTATCCCTTAATGACTTATGCCTACTATTACTTGCTCCACCACATAAAAAAATCACTATATATTGTTCTTTAAACTCACAATATATTTCATTATATATTTCATTAATTATTTTTTTTATTTCATTATTTATCTTTAAATTATTTTCCATTTCAATACCCTCTGCCCGTTTATAATATATATTTTTAATATATTTCTCCAAAAACCAATCTAACTCTATGCCTTCATTCTCTTCTTATCAACTCCTATATATCACATACCTTACACAGAACCATGATAACCCTTACCTTATTAGCCCATATTGTGTGATAATCCAGCATACAACATATAAACTTGCTTAATCTTCTCAAAACAATCACCAATTATGACTGCCTTCTCTGTCTTACAATTACATTCCTCCAATGCAATTCTTTTTTGCTTATGTCCATGATTTTAAACCTCCATACATGCCAAGCCTTCAAAAATATATCATTTATTTTTTTAATAATTCAATTTCAAATGCTATAGAAATATCAAATATTTATTTTATGGTTTGTAAAATGGATTAAACCCTGTTTTTCCTTCTTCCGTCATAGACTGTTCATGGTCTGGTGTTAATCCTAAATCGCCACTCATTTCATCATCAAATAAAAAGACTTGCAAATCATCTTTTCCTATATATTCAAAAGCCTTTTCAAATATTTTACCAATCGCTAAACTATTATCTTTATCAAACGGCTTCGAAATATGATCTATTACCAAAAAGGGTATAATTGGATATTTATTTTCTTCCAAAAGTAATTTCAAAAATCCTAGATATCCAGAAAGTTGCATTAATGTATGTCTTGCCATACTTCCAGTATAATAATTCATCTGTTCACCTTCATCAATAACTGATGGTTGTAATACATTTCCGTTTTTAAAATATTTAATTGTAAATCCCTTTTTTTCACAATCTGTTCCCACAACTTCAGAGCAATCATGTGCGGTAGAATAAAGTTCTGTGATTATTAACCCCAAATTTTTAAGTTTCGTTTCATTATCAGTATTTTGTAAAATTCTAAGTTTTTCTTTTAATTCGCGTTTTTGTTTCTTTTTTTCCTTTAAATCATCTTCATTAAAAATAATTTCATCATCAAGCAATTCTTCAATAACACTAATATATTTTGCTTTCTGTTCAACAGAATAACAGATAAATCTACTATCATTTTCTCTGATTTCTTTTTTTGTTGCCAACATTTGCTTTTTCAGGACATCAATTGTTTCATCTTTTTGTAGATACTCGCTAAAAGAAATTGTATTATTTAATTCTACAATCAGTTTCTGTATTGGTTCAATCAAATAATGATATTGACCATTTTCTTCTATAAAATCATTTAATTTTTCTAATAACAATTTTTGATTTTCACTATTCTTCTTTAATTGTTTTGAATCTTGCTTTGCATTTTCGTATACCCTTATCTGTTCTGATAAATTGTTATATACAGTTTCCAAAACAGCAATGTTATCCTTTTTTGTTTCCACCCTGTTTTCCATATTTTTTATGGCTGATAATTCTTTTCGAATTGCAGATGCATTATCCCCAGTATACCGCTTATTTATATCTAATTTTGCTAATCTAGAATTAACTCCATTTAACACAAACAGATACTTAGTTTGTTTATGTTCTAGATCTCTGATTTCTTGATCTAATTTTTCCAGTTTCTTTCTAATGCTTGCAATTTCATTTAAATTGTCATTAAAAATGTAGTTCAAAATTCCAGGAAGCTTTACTGAATATTTTACTTTATCACATTTATCAAAGAAATTATTTAGAACACCTTGCCTAGTTTCTCCCAAGAAGCTAAATAATATGAATGTTCTGTATGAAATATCTTCTTCTACAAATTTTCTAAACTCTTTAAGTGTTTCCCCATCAGGCGTAAACACAGAATTCATCCTTTCTTTATACAAATCTTCATTTACTGGCTCCAAATTAATATCGTCTGAATAGCCAAAAAAATTCTTATTGGAATCAATTGTTCTTATAGCCTTATATTTAATATTGCAATATGTAAATTCCATTTCTGCCTTTTTTAATGAACCACGAAACCAAGGATCCTTTGATATTGGAGCTGATGAGCCAAACATGTAATCAATAAAATTGTAAAATACTGTCTTTCCTGTACTATTACTTCCAACAAAATAATTTAGTCCTGCTGAAAAAGAATATGTATATTTCTCGTCATCCAAATTATACAATGTCAAAGTTTCAATTTTAAACATTATCCAAAACCTCCTTCAAAAATTGTCGGTCTGTAAAATTCCCACTTTCATCTAAAACATGTCTAAAAAATAACGGAATATCCATTTTAGATGGATATGATTTATCCTTGAGAATTAACAAGTCATCCCCTTCAACAACAACTATTTCTTTCTGAGCCAAAATATCTATTGCTTTAACTATATACTCGATATTATAAAAATAATCATCTCGCAATCCATTCAATAATGTTAATGCCTTTATTACAATATTTATTTTTGAGTTTGCAGTGAATACCTTGCATTTATAAAATCTATTTTTCTTTAAAATGTATGCAAATACCATCACCTTATTAATTGACATTTTCTCAATATATTTTAAAATGCCAATAATTATATCACAATACACGCTTAATTGAATAACTTCAGCGTCAACATTTGTCTGCATCATTTTCATCATCCTTCCATGATATCTTTATATCATCGTCTATACTCTCTCCTGTTAAGTATATTAAAGCGCCATACCTAATTTGTTCTGTTGAAGCATATGAATTACTACATCTTTTTGTTTCTTCAAATCTATTTCTAGGTGTATCCATATTCTCTGCTTGAACCCTATCTTTTGTCTGAATAAAATTCTCAAATGAAGTCATTTCCATACTATTCATAGCATCAACCCTACCATTTTCCAAATTCTTCAGTCTGTACTGTTGATAATACTGTCTATATCCCAAATTAATTTTCATAGAAGGTTCTGATAATCCACAATATTGTAATTGCTTATATTCTCTAGTTCCAATCAATTCATTCATATATACAGGATTCGATTTTATAAAGTTCGGATAGTTCAACTCTATTTTATCATTTGTAATTCTATTACAAATCAATTCTGCTTCCTGCATGAACTCGTTATAGTCACATACATACGGAAGTCTTTTTTCTATACAAGAAAATAAATTTTTAACAACGAAATTATGCAATTCATTGACTCGTAAAATATATATTGAATCTGCTACTCCGCCCTTCATAAAAATTGTTGAATACGCCCGATAAATTTCATCATCAATTTTTTCCACATTTTTAAATCTATAATGCTGTTTTATTTCTGTCATGTACTTTAAGAATTTATTTTTTTCGCCATTGAACAGTTTCTTAACTCTCATAATAAGTGCATCACTACGCTTTTTTGTCGAATTTTGAATTTCATCAAAAAATTCATCAAAATTTATATCAAAAACACTATCTGTATTTTTGTAATCTTTTTCTGTGAAAACTATGTATTCTTCAACATCCCCTCTATCTTTTAGCAATAACCAATTTAAAAGAATACCTTTTGCAACATCAACCGTAATATTTGTTCTTTTTACCTGAATAGCAGTGTATGTATTGCTTTCTGTCTTTATAGACATATACCCATTACATTTTTCATCAAAATTAGATTCGTTTAACTTCTGAATACTTACATCATCTATCGTTTCATATCCCACTCTCTCATTTTCTTTTATTTTAGAAAGATATAAAAGAAACACTTTAATTTGATATGAAAACCCTCGTAGACTGTCAATTCCAGCGCTACTAACGCAATCTATGAGTTCTAACTGTTCCAATAGTTAACCTCCTTTCTTGTCATCTTACAATCACCTTTGTACAGCATCTAATTTCAACACTGCACTAAAGTAATTATACCTCTAAAATTCTATTCTTAACAACTATGGTTATTAGTGGCATAGAATAATTGTGGTTGCCCCATGACAAAAAAATTGTTTGAAATTTGCCAATATTTTACTTCATTTATATATTTTATTTTAGCTTTCTGATTTTCTGTTGCCATAAGCATTTTACAATCTCCTATGCATTTATTCAACCATTTAACGATGCCAGCAATACAAAATGACTATGTAAAAAAACTTCCAAACTCTTAGGCGTTAATGCATATTGGCTCAATTCACTAAGCCGATTGCCAGTAATATTTAATTTAACACAATTATGTTTAGTAGAAAAATATCCACCCAAATTATTATATTCCTTTAGTTGCTTAAGCAAACTACAGAAGAAATCCAATTGATTCTTTCCCCTATACTTTACAACTGGATTTCCAAGCATCCTCAATTTTTTTATAGAATCTGTTAACTCAGGCTCCGTAACATCAAGTGCTTTCTTTATCTTTTCTATCTCTTCTACATAATGACTTGACTTAACAATTTGATTAATACTAATATCAAATAAATGAGAAGTCTTTACAGAACCAAATTTAACATCACTATTCGAATCTGATTTTTTTCTTCTCATATACGCTAACGCATTGAATTCCTCCATACCTTGCACAAATTCCTTATATCTCTTTTCATAATCATCGATACATTTTTTGTAATCTTCATGAGCTTGATTAATTCCAAATTCCGCTTGAATGATATCCTGAAAAACTTCTTTTTGAGCATACAAATTCTCTATAGAGTAACAAGGGGTTTCATATAAATTGGGAAAACTTCCTTCTAAACTTTCGTCATAATCATTATCGACAAAAAACATTTTTACGACTCTATCATATAAAGTATCCTCTTCTATTTTTTTCATTAACTTTAGAACTTCTTTTTTATTTCCAACAGTGTAAGATAAAAATTTACTATTAAAGTATTTCTTTATCCTTGAATTATAGTATTTTCCATCCTCACCCTCAAAAAAACAAAAAGCATAACAAGAAAACTTATCATTATCTTCTGTGAACTGCATAAACACAGAATTTGCTGTATATCTTGAATTTCGCATTGCTTGTACTTCATCTACTGTATCATATTCCATAACTATTCTCCATCGGTATACTTTATATATTTTCTCATTTCACGTGCATCTAAATCAAATTCATTATCAAAAATAAAAGGCGAATGTGTTACTGTTAACAACATCTTACAATTACCAGATCTAATAATATCAGGCAATAACATAGACTGCCATTTTATTGATAAAGATAGTTCTGGTTCATCTATAATTACTATTGTTTCCTTATCATTTTCTAAATATAACTTAGAAAATAGGGAAACTATCTGCTTTTCTCCCGAAGAAAGTTGCGGTAATTCAACAATTTCTGATGTAATTTTTCCTTTTGACTCAATATATATCTCTAATGTCAATTCACTAGGGTTATAATAGAATTTCTTGCCATTCATATATTTATTACATGTGTCAGCAAAAAGCTTAATTCTATTATCATATTCTCTTTGAGACTCATAGCTGATTATCAATTTATCTATTAAATCTTTTAACAATTTGTATTTTCCACTATATATTTTACGTGTACTAATTAATTCTATAATTTCTGCTTTGGACACATCGTCAATTTCGTCACCTATTCTATCCAATATCAGTTTTACTGTCCGAATATCTACCTCTGTAGGCACTTCAAATATACCAGTTTTATCCGTGGAATTTGCATATTGTTTTAACAATACACCGGCCATTTTATTAAATCCATCAATAGCTTCTTGACGTATATTTTCTAATATCTTATTTTTTAAAATTAATACATCCGACATTCCAAAACGAATAAGTAAATCTGATTCACGTACTTTTTCAGCACTAATATTTAATTTTGAAAAATCATCCTCAATTCTTCTATATGTTGGCAAATACAATATTTTTTGATTGATATTTTTATTTATAGAACTAATTAACCTTTTAACCTTTTCTATTTCACCCTTCCTATTTTTATCTAAGCTAAATCGTTTTGTGTCTATATATTCATACACACTTCTTCTAGCAACACTAAAAGGAATATCAAACATCCTAGAAATACGTCTAGCCACCACATCCGCTGTATCTTCAATGTACAGCTTATGATTGTAAAGCATATTTTCATCATACTCATTTAACATTTCTTCAAGCATAAGCTCAATCAAATCCTCATCAACATATCTTCTTCCACGAGAAATTCCTCTTTGATTATATTTATTTATATCATAAATAGAAATCCTATGAGGTTGTGATTCTGTTTTAAACTTAATTTCAATCGAAGTGAAATTAATCTCCGACAATCGAGTGAATTTTTTATCTAATAAAAAGTATATACAATTCAAAATAGTAGTTTTTCCCATACCATTTTCGCCAATATAAATATTTGCTATTTTATCAAATGGTATATTTACATCATATCTATCAAACAGACCATATACGTTTATATATTCTATATTTGTCAAATTTCTACCATTCCTAATCTTACTTTCTTCCATCACCATACCTCCAATATATTCACATTCCTAATATATTATATATCTTTCCCCAAAATAGATAATTAACACAAACTCTTTTTACTAAGCCAGATTCTACAAAAGAACTCTACACAAGCTATCATTCACAATATTCTCTTGCGCATGGATTATTGTTTCATCATGTAAATCAATACGATTTCCATCTGTAAACTGCATTAACCAACCATAAAATTTCTCTTTATCACTCAGATAATCAGGATGTTCATCTGGATATTGCATATACAAAATTTCTCCAAAACACTTTATCCAAGCCTTATTCCCAATAAAAGGGAGCGTTTCAGTTACTACATAAACTACATCATAGTCTTGAAAATGTCTTTCAGTACATTTGGATTTGTTCTGGATCCATTAAGATATATTGCCATAATTCTTTCATCATTCTTGCAATATCTAATATTAAATCATACATTTCTTTTTCTGTTCGCATTACTGCACCTCCGCAACAGTGTCCATTGCTAAATTCATAGCTAATGCAAAAATATTATTACCCCAATTTCTTGTATCGTGTGATTCTATGTTTGCAAGTTAATCTGTCGTAAACAATAATTGACCAAAACTATATTTCAGAATTCTGTACAAGCATTTAAAGAAGCACATTCCATTTTTACAACAAAATAGCCTTCCTCCTTGCGATATTCCATCAATTCTTTTGTTTCACGATAAAACCTGTCTGTCGTCCATGTTTTACATTTTTGATAGTTATATTTGCGATTAATTAAATTTTTTTCAATCGCATTTATAGCTGATTGATTAAGCTTAACTTCTCGTGAAGGTGGCAGATAACGATAAGATGTACCTTCTTATCGTAGTGCTGAGGCAGGGATATAAAAATCTTCTTCATTATCTACAATTTAAGCACCGCAACATCCTGTGGCTATAACCTTTTTTTCACCACCCGCAATCAGCTGTTCCATAATTTGTGTTAAAGGCGCTTGACAAATTGTCAACTCAACACCATTATGTACCGTTTTATACATAGAAAAGACTTTTGTGATACTAATAAACTGCCCGATAACCTCGCATTCATTTATCATAGCATAATCAGCAATTTCATTTTCCATAAACAGCATTACCGTTCTCTCCAGAATGCGAAAATCTGTACCGTGTCCTGGCATAATAACAGTCATGCTGTTTGTGTTATATCCTAAAATTGGTATATCATTTTTTATTAAGCTTATTCCATATATTTCCTTTTTAGTTATTACTCATATAACTTCAAT
>OLWB01002600.1_pt1 | contig 14192 bp, 9 predicted proteins | sample 1673331 | NCBI WGS metagenome assembly OLWB01 (sample SAMEA3178943, study PRJEB25190) | human gut metagenome | biome: human gut; feature: human-associated habitat; material: faeces | place: Austria | collected 2013
CGTAAATTAGCACGCGATGTAAATATGGCATCCGATTGAAAGAAAATACAAACTAATTTTTGGATAAAATGAAACGATTGACACTATTACCGGGATTACTATTTTTAATGCTGCAAGCAGCATTTTCACAAGAGTCAGGCAGCTGTAAACCAGTGAATCTGGTTTGTGATTATTTGGTGAATCCCTTGGGAATAGATAATCCTGCTCCCCGGTTATCATGGATGCTGAATGATGCTCGAAAAGGAGCACGGCAAACAGCCTGTCAAGTCATCGTAGACAAAGACTCTCTTGAATTGATTGCAGGGAAAGGAACTATCTGGGATTCGGGCAAAAAGGACTCCGAACAGATTCTGATTACCTATTCCGGACAGGAACTTCGTCCTTTTACCAAGTATTATTGGAGAGTGAATGTATGGGATAAGGATGGAGTGAAATCTTCTTCGGCTATTAATAGTTTCGAAACGGGCATGATGGGGATGGAACACTGGCAAGGGGCTTGGATTAGCGATAACAAAGATATTAATTACCGTCCTGCTCCCTATTTCCGGAAAGTGTTTGATGCACGAAAGAAGATATGGTCGGCAAGGGCATATATTGCCGTAGCAGGTTTGTATGAACTGTATATCAATGGTGAGAAGATTGGAAACCACCGGCTGGACCCGTTATATACCCGGTTTGACAGGCGTAATTTCTACGTTACTTATGATATTACTTCCCAAATACAGAAAGGGAAAAATGCGATTGGTGTGTTGCTGGGCAATGGATGGTATAATCATCAGTCAATGGCCGTGTGGGACTTTCATCGTGCACCTTGGCGTAACCGTCCTGCTTTCTGTATGGATGTGCGGATTACTTATGAGGATGGTTCCGTTGAAGTCGTTTCTACGGAGCGGGACTGGAAAACTTCATCCGGCGCATTGATCTTTAATAGCATTTATACAGCCGAGCATTACGACGCCCGTTTGGAACAGAAAGGCTGGAATACCGTGAACTTTGACGATTCTAAATGGAATGGAGTAGGATATAGGGCTGTTCCTTCACAGAATGTGGTGTCACAACAAGTGCAGCCGATTCGTGCAGTAGAAACGATCCCCGTAAAAACCTGGAAGAAACTTAATGACACAACGTATGTATTCGATTTTGCCCGCAATATGGCAGGAGTCACCCGCATTAAAGTGTCCGGGGAAGAGGGGACTGTAGTGAGACTGAAACATGGTGAGCGGTTGTATGACAACGGACGAGTGAATACGTCAAATATTGATGTGTATCACCGCCCGGTAGACAACTCCGATCCTTTTCAAACGGACATCCTCGTTTTGAGTGGAAAGGGAGAGGATGAATTTATGGCACGATTCAATTATAAAGGTTTCAGATACGTGGAAGTAACAAGCACTAACCCCCTTGTATTGAATGAGAATAGTCTGACTGCCTACTTTGTGCATAGTGATGTTCCGCAGAAAGGGATGATTCATACTTCGAACGCACTTATCAACCGTCTTTGGTGGGCTACAAATAATGCCTATTTGTCCAACTTGATGGGGTATCCCACCGACTGTCCCCAGCGTGAGAAGAACGGATGGACAGGCGACGGTCATTTTGCTATTGAAACGGCATTATACAATTATGACGGTATCACTGTTTATGAGAAATGGCTTGCCGACCATAGAGACGAGCAACAGCCCAATGGTGTACTTCCCGATATAATTCCTACAGGAGGCTGGGGATATGGCACGGATAATGGACTGGATTGGACAAGCACTATCGCTATTATTCCATGGAACATTTATATGTTTTATGGCGATCATAAACTGTTGGCAGACTGTTATGAAAATATAAAGCGGTATGTAGACTATGTGGATCGCACCAGTCCGACCGGATTGACCTCATGGGGAAGAGGAGACTGGGTGCCTGTTAAATCACATTCTTCCAAGGAACTGACCTCTTCTGTCTATTTCTATGTGGACACCAAAATACTTGCCAATGCCGCAAAGATGTTTAATAAAACGGAAGACTATAAATATTATTCTGCTCTTGCCAATAAGATAAAGAACGCGATTAATGACAAGTTTCTGAATAGAGAAACGGGCATTTATGGTAGCGGCGTTCAGACGGAACAGAGCGTTCCTTTGCAATGGGGCATTGTTCCCGAAGAGTTGAAGAGAAAAGTAGCCCGGAATCTGGCAAAACAGGTGGAAGCAGCCGGCTTTCATTTGGATGTAGGTGTGTTGGGGGCAAAAGCTATATTGAATGCGTTAAGTGAGAACGGTGAAGCTGAAACGGCTTATAAATTAGCTGCACAAGACACTTATCCATCATGGGGCTGCTGGATTGCCAATGGTGTTACCACATTACTGGAGAACTGGGATTTGAATGCCACACGTGATATCTCCGACAATCACATGATGTTCGGAGAAATCGGCGGATGGTTCTATAAAGGTTTGGGGGGTATCTTCCCCGATCCGCAACAGCCCGGTTTTAAACACATTATTCTGCGCCCCAATTTCCCGAGTGATTTGAAGCAATTTGAAGCCAGACATCACTCTCCCTATGGAGAAATCATTTCAAAATGGGAACGCAAGAAAAAAAGTGTTGTATATGTGGTTACTATTCCAGCTAACAGTAGTGCTACTTTATATTTGCCGGATCATGTAAAAGGAGAACGTATGATAGAACTAGAAGCGGGGCAGCATCAGTTTGAATGGAAGTTATTCTAACCTCAAAACTAATTTTTACCCGTAATAGAACATTTAGTCTACCTCTGTCTTTCTAATCTTTCCTAATATTGCATCGTAATTAATGAACTAATAATATGAAAAGTAGGACAACACATTTAATGACATCTATTTTGAATAGTAAAATGAATATGAGAAGATTTTGTTTGTCTGTCGGAGTATTGTTAACGACTCTGCTGGCTGTAGCCGAGAACAACCCCTATCGGAGTGACGTATTCTGGGTGACAGTCCCCAACCACTCCGACTGGCTTTACAAAACCGGAGAACAGGCAAGTGTAGAAGTGCAATTTTATAAATATGGCATTCCGGGAGACAACATCATTGTTAACTATGAAACAGGTGGAGAGATGATGCCCGCCGACAGTAAAGGAACAGTAACTCTACAGAAAGGGAAAGCAGTAATCCCCATAGGTACCATGAAAGAACCGGGCTTCCGTGACTGTCGCCTGACAGCCACAGTAGACGGTAAGACTTATTCTCATCATGTAAAAGTAGGCTTCTCTCCTGAAAAGCTGCGTCCATACACTACTATGCCTGCTGATTTTCAGGAATTCTGGAAGAAAGAAAAAACTGAACTGGCTAAATGTCCACTGGTATACACCAAAGAACATGTGAAAAAGTATTCTACGGATAAAATAGACTGCTATCTCATTAAACTCCAGATAAACCAACGCGGGCAAAGCATCTACGGTTATTTGTTTTATCCGAAAAAGGAAGGCAAATTTCCTGTTGTGCTATGCCCTCCGGGAGCCGGAATCAAGACCATCAAAGAGCCTTTACGCCATAAATACTACGCAGAACAAGGTTGTATCCGTTTCGAAATTGAAATTCACGGACTGAATCCGGAAATGAGCGAGGAAGAGTTCCGGGAAATCAGCGCAGCTTTCAACGGCAGAGAGAATGGATATTTGTCCAATGGTCTGGACAGCCGCGACAATTATTATATGAAACGTGTATATCTGGCATGTGTCCGTAGTATCGACTTTCTCACTTCCCTGCCGGAATGGGACGAAAAGAATGTGGTTGTTCAGGGAGGCAGCCAGGGAGGTGCTTTGGCATTGGTTACCGCCGGACTGGACCAACGGGTAACAGCATGTGTCGCCAATCATCCGGCATTAAGTGATATGGCAGGATATAAAGCCGGCCGTGCAGGAGGTTATCCACACTTCTTCAGAAATTCCGTAGATATGGATACGCCCGAAAAAATAAAAACAATGGCTTATTATGATGTCGTGAACTTTGCTAAACTAATTAAAGCTGATACCTATATGACATGGGGATTCAACGACAATGTATGTCCGCCAACCACCAGCTATATTGTATACAATATGCTGAACTGTCCGAAGGAATCACTGATTACGCCCATCAACGAGCACTGGACTTCCAGTGATACGGAGTATGGACATTTACTATGGATAAAAAAACATCTGAGATAAAACAGAATAATCACAAGATTACCAACAGACAAGATTACTCATAGATATCTTCCAAACATAAAAAGCCCCTGTTACAACTATAATTTGTTACAGGGGTAAATAACTTAAATATTAGCTTCCAGGAAAACAAAATGTTTTAGCCATTAATCATCCCACTCCGACGCAGGAAGAGTTTTCTTGCCATACCACTTCATCCAGGCAAAAGACTTCCTCTTTCGCAGATACATAGCATCCCCACAGAAAGTCAAAGCTTCCCAATCGAAAACTGAATGAGGAAAAAACATTTTCTCAAACCAGTAAAACAGATGATATGCTATGAACGGAAGTATCATCCACCACCATGATAACCACAGTGATAAGGCCAATGCCGGGATTAAAGTCAATAAAAAACATTCCCAGAATTGCCGCGCATGTATTCTCAACTCCATTTCCTCCCAGACTTCCAGATACTTATACCGAGTGAAGAATAACCCTCCTATCATAAAATAATGCTTCTTTTTCCCTAAAAAGCATTTCGCTAAAAAATTGTTGTAAAATATCATATACCCTTTTTTGTTGTGTAATAACATAAACGGAAAAAACATACAAATGTTCACTAAGTAAGTCTAATCTAACAGTTATTTCCTTTCCCTGGAATACAACAACATTATTGCCACGCTTGTTTTTTGCGGCGCGAAGTTACGAACTTATATTTATACAATGACTATAAATTCCAAAATAAATATCTTAAATAAAATTATTATCTAATATTTGAAGCTACTTCCTCCCAAAAACTCTCTGAGCAAAGATGTCGGGGGGATTTCTTTATCCTGCACCGGAACGAAATATTTAATAAATTTCAGTAACCGATATGCCTCACAATATTCCGGACAATTGCGCGGTACTCCCATCAGAATGGGTTCCGCATGTAAACGAAGAACCGCAAATTCATACAGCAAAGCAGAATTGAACATGACATCTGCTTCCTCCTGGAATGGGAAAATATTCTCTTCCTCGCCTTTCCGTACAGAAGGCCACATCTGAATTGTCTTTTTTGCAGAAGCACCTCTTGTTCTTGCATCTCGCACAATTCTTCGAAGAAGCCGGCCATCTGTGGTCGGAATCCGGTTATGCTCATCAATGTTAAGCTGTGTCAGTGCACTGATATAAATTTTAAACTTATTCTCATCTGCCAATGCTTTTGTCAGCTTTGGATTCAGGCAGTGAATGCCTTCAATAACCAGAATATCGTGTTCTCCAAGTTTCAATGGACTTCCTACAAATTCTTTATGTCCCTTCACAAAATCAAAATTTGGAATGATCACTTCTTTTCCATCCAGCAGTTCCTGCATTTGTTTCTCGAACAGATCAATATCCACTGCACAAAGTCCTTCAAAATTATAATTTCCCTTCTCGTCTTTCGGAGTCTCTTCTCTTTCTTTAAAGTAATTATCTACTGCGATCGGATGAGGACGCATTCCATTTGCACGAAGCTGTACAGACAGTCTGTGTGAAAATGTAGTCTTTCCGGAAGACGACGGTCCCGCAATCAATACGAATCTGATTTCCGGTCTGGAAGCAATCATCTGTGCAATTTCTGCAATTCTTCTTTCCTGCATTGCTTCCTGCACAAGCACAGTCTCCTGAACATCTCCACTGGTAATATTGCGATTCAATCCGCCAACCGTCTCAATCTCCTGAATATCTCCCCATTTCACAGATTCTTTCATGACCTGAAAGAACTTTGTTCTCGCCTGAAAATGTGGCACGGTCTCCGGCTTATCAATCTCTGGCATCTGAAGTACAAATCCTTCATCATACCGATATAATTTAAAATATTTCAGATAGCCGGTTGATGGAACCATATAGCCGTAATAGTAGTCCTCAAATTCATTGATACTGTAAATATTGACTGTAGACACTCTGCGATATCGGAACAAACGCTCTTTATCCTTCATACCGTACTTGCGGAACATTTCAACCGCTTCATCGGTATGAACCGATCTCTTCCGGATTGAAAGATCCATATCTGCCATTTCATGCATCCGTTCTTCAATCCTTGCAAGCAGTTCCTGATCCAGCTTCTGATCTCCTTTTATTGTACAATAATACCCTTTATCTACAGAAAAATGGATTCTCACCTGTTCTATCTTATCGTGTCCGATTGTATCATATACTGCCTTCACCAGCAGAAAACTTACACCACGGCGATAGGTAAGATTTCCAATTGTCTCGCCTGTCGTCACATAATGGAGCGCACAGTCCTTTTTCAGCTTCTTTCCAAGCTCCTGAAGCTTTCCATTTACATATACAAGAACAATATCATGTGGGTATCTTTCCTGATATTCCCCGGCAATCTGCAGATATGTGGTTCCTGCCGGAAAACTTCTCTCTTCCCCGTCAATCTGTACTTTGTACATCTGCTGTTCCATATTTACCGCCTTCTTTCTGCCTTACGGCGCTTTGACAAATCTGTCTGTTTTCTCCCCGCTCCCAAACACCTTACGTCAAAACCCAGAATGGCTGCCGGATCTTTGCTGTCCGGATCTCTGCCTCTGGAAATTTCTCCCGGCAAAAATGTTCCATATCTGCAATAAAGATATGTTCCACGCCATAGTGTCCGGCATCAATTACTGCCATTTTTTGCGCAACCGCATCAATCCCCTCATGGTGATCAATGTCACCTGTCACCAGTACATCCACACCTTTTTCCAAAGATACGGAAATTGCGCTCTTCCCGGAGCCCGGAAAAACACCAAGGCGATGTACCTGCATATCCGGCTCTCCAAAAATTTTCACATTCGGAAGATCAAAAGCTTTTTTTACCATTTCCGCACAGGATTTTAAATCCATCGGCTGTGCCAGATCAGCAACTCTTCCGATTCCAACCGGAACTTCGCCGGATTCTGAATGCATGCTTCCCGTCACTTCCAGAACCTCCGGTTCACTCAGTTCAAGTACCTTCCCAGCAAGCTCTGCCATTCCCATTACATCATAATTGGTATGCATCGCATAGTAAGAAATGTCATCCCGGATCAACTTCAGTACTCTTCTGCCAATAAAATCCTCGTCATTGATCTTTTTCATTGCTTTAAAGATCATCGGATGATGTGTGATCAGCATATCCGCGCCCCAGTCTGCTGCTTCTTCGATCACTTCATCCGTCGCATCCAGTGCAAGATAGATCCGCTTTACTTCTTTATCGCTTCTTCCGACCTGCAGTCCTACATTATCCCACTCCATAGCATAGTGCTTTGGAAAACGTGCTTCTATTTCTTTTATAATTTCTCTGCAAATCATCATTTTCCTCCTAAAAATACCGGTCAAGCAGGTCTTCTGCTCTCTTTATCATATGCAGAACCTCTGCACTTCTCTCCTTCGTGCGTTCACTCTCCTGCACCCGAAGCTTTTCATACACGCCCTGATTCACAGACAGTTCCTTTTTCAGATATTCTCTATTTTTTCAGCTGATGGTGACCCTTCTCTAATAAATATTTTCCATATTCAAGCTCTTCTTCTGCTGCCGGAACACCTTCCACATAAAGACCTTTCTGCTCTGTCGGGATCACCTTCATCATCGGATAGTATTTGCCATCCTCTTCCACCATGTCCTCTGCAACGATACGAAATCTATGTTCTTCCAGATAACGGCGGACTTTCGCAAGCTCTGACTGCGGCTGCAGGATCAGTTCCTTTAAGCTTCTGGTTTTTGCCGGATCCTCATTCAAAATATGTATGACAAGACCGCCGCCCATTCCGGCGGCGATCATTGTGTCAGCTTCTTCCATTTTCAAATTCACCAGACCATCAGAAAGACGGGTAACGATCTTCCCATCCAGTCCATGTTCAAGGATATGTGTATCCGCTCTCTCTAATGGTCCTTTGTTAATATCCATGGCAATTGCGGATGGAACCAGCCCGTTCTGTGTCAGATAGATTGGGATGTAAGCGTGATCTGTTCCCACATCCGCAAGACGCATTCCCGGTGTGACAAGATCCGCCACTGCCTGTAATCTTTTTGATAATTCAGCCATCTTCTTAATCCAAATAATCTCTTAATTTTCTGCTGCGGCTTGGATGACGAAGCTTGCGGAGTGCTTTTGCTTCAATCTGACGGATACGCTCACGGGTGACATCGAACTCTTTTCCGACCTCTTCCAGTGTACGTGCTCTTCCATCACTCATACCAAAACGCAGGCGGAGAACCTTCTGCTCTCTCTCTGTCAGTGTACTTAAAACTTCATCCAGCTGTTCTTTCAGAAGTGTCTGCGCTGCAGCTTCTGCCGGAACAGGTACATTGTCATCCTGGATAAAGTCGCCCAGGTGGCTGTCCTCTTCCTCACCGATCGGAGTCTCAAGAGAAACCGGTTCCTGGGAAATCTTTAAGATTTCACGCACACGGTCTACCGGCATGTCCAACTCTGCAGCGATCTCTTCCGGCGTAGGTTCACGTCCAAGCTCCTGCAGTAACTGTCTGGATACACGGATCAGTTTGTTGATCGTCTCTACCATATGAACCGGAATACGGATGGTTCTCGCCTGGTCAGCAATCGCACGTGTGATTGCCTGACGGATCCACCATGTTGCATAGGTACTGAACTTAAATCCCTTCTGATAATCAAACTTCTCTACCGCTTTGATAAGTCCAAGGTTTCCTTCCTGTATAAGATCCAGAAACAGCATACCACGTCCCACGTAACGCTTTGCAATGCTGACTACCAGTCGCAGGTTGGCTTCTGCAAGACGCTTTTTCGCTTCTTCATCACCATCTGCCATTCTCTTTGCCAGATCAATCTCTTCTTCTGCTGAAAGAAGCGGAACCTTACCGATCTCCTTCAAATACATACGGACCGGATCTTCGATGCTGATTCCGTCCGGAACAGACAGGTCGATCTTCTCCATATCCACTTCGTCTTCATCCGAAAGCATGATCTCCAGATCATCATCATCCACATTGGAGTCATCATTCATCTGAAGCACATCGATCCCATTGGCCTCCAGGTACTCAAATACCTTGTCCATCTGTGTCGGTTCCAGCTCCATATCCCGGAATACATCATTGATTTCCTGGATTTCAAGAATGTTCTTCTTTTTCTTCGCAAGGGCAACCAGATTTTTTAATTTTTCCTGAAACTTTACTACGTTCTCTTCCATGTAGTGTCCTTCCTCTCATCGCTTGTTTATATTCTATCCCTAATTAATGGAAATATGCAGTTTATGAAGGTCCTGCACTGCCTTCTTCGCATTCATAAGCCTTTGCAGCCCCTGAATGTCTGTCGGATCCAGATTCCGGGTTGCGGTTTCGATACTGTACTCCTTTACCCGGAGAATCGTCTCCTTGATCGCTTTTTCCTGCTCTCCCGCAGTCGTCAGCTCTTTGATTCTCGTATTGAAAAGTGCTGCCACCGCGCGGTGTTCCTCTTCCTCTGTAAAATAATTCATGATCTGCGCAGGATTCAGTTCTCCTTTTGCATGCTGTTCATACAGAAGTTCAGCAACTTTCCGGTACAGCTCCACCGTAAAATCCTCCGGCGTAACATAACGGCTTACCTGATCAAACAGCTCTTCCCTGTCGATCAGCCAGGTAAGCAGAATCTTCTGTGACCGGATATGACCATCCTCTTTTGGCGTTTCCTGGCGGATCGTCTGTCTCGGCTTTGTGGCCGGAGCTGCCATTCCGCTCTGGACTGCTACCTTGACAACCAGCTTCTTAAGTTCTTCGTAGCCGACGTGATAAGTCTTTGCCACCGCTTCTATGTAATTATCACGTTCAATTTCTTCTTCAAAACGTGCCAGCCTTCTCGCCGCCTCTCTGAGGAATTCCGTCTTTCCTTCCGGTGCATTCAGGTCATAACCTTTTTCCAGCATCTCAAGACCGAACATAAAGCTGTTCCTTGCTTTCCTGATCCGCTCTTCAAATGCCTCAGCTCCAAGATTCTTGATGAATTCATCCGGATCCTTGTACGGTTCCATCCGGATCACGCGGGTCGTCACACCGGCCTCCCGAAGGATCGGAGCTGCCCGGAGTGCCGCTTTAGTTCCGGCTTCATCACTGTCATAGGTCAGATAGACTTCATTCACATACCGTTTGATCAATGCTGCATGTCCTGCTGTAAGTGCAGTTCCAAGTGACGCAACTGCATTGGTAAATCCCGCCTGATGGAGCGAAATTACATCCATATAGCCTTCACATACAATAAAATACGGCTTTCTTGATGTTCTCGCCCGGTGAAGTCCGTACAGATTCCGGCTCTTATCAAAGATCAGAGTCTCCGGTGAGTTCAGGTACTTTGGCTTCCCGTCGCCCATCACACGCCCGCCGAATCCGATCACACGGTTATTCACATCCATAATCGGAAACATGACACGGTTCCAGAATTTGTCGTAAACTCCGTGCTTTTCATCGACATTTACCAGACCGGCTTTGATGATCATCTCTTCACTATAACCCTTCATCTTCAGGTATCGAAACAGATCATCACTGTATTTGCTGGAATATCCAAGTCCAAATGCGGTGATCGTCTCCTGGCTCAACTGACGGTTCTGCAGATATTCTCTTGCCTGCCTTCCGCCCTCCGTCTTCAGCTGCGCATAATAATACTTGGCCGCCAGCTTGTTCATCTCAAGCAGCGCACTTCTCGTATCTGCTCTTTCTTTCGCTTCTTTTGAATATTCCTCTTGCGGAAGCTCCACACCGGCACGCTGTGCCAGAAACTTGAGTGCTTCTACAAAAGAATAATTCTCATACTCCATAATGAAGGTAAATACATTCCCTCCCGCTCCGCAGCCAAAGCAGTAATACATCTGCTTATCCCTGCTCACAGAAAAAGAAGGAGATTTCTCACTGTGAAACGGGCAAAGTCCGAAATACGAACTCCCCTGCTTCTTCAGCTTCACATATCCGGAAATCACATCTACGATATCATTTTTCGATCTTACTTCTTCTATAATCTCATCTGAATAATACATTATGTCCTACACCTTCCTGGCAGGGTTCGCGCACCTTGCGCAACCCCTACATAATATATATTCGACAAAACTTTTTTATTTCCTTTAAAATTTCCAAGATTGTGGAATAAAAATTTCTTCAAACTTTTTCACGGCAAAATTATCCGTCATTCCTGCTATGTAATCACACACTGCGATCTCCGGCATTTCCCCCTTCTGCAGCTGTTTCAGATACTGCTCCGGCATCTTTTCCATGTGCGTTTCATAATAAGAATACAGATCTTCGATCATTCGGATTGCTTTGTCCTCTTCGCCCTTTGCAAGTGGATTCTCATAAACATGGGTAAACATATATGCCCGCAGCTCCATCAATGCTTCACGGACTTCCTCTGACATGCAGATCTTCGGTTTGTCCATGCTGTTTACGATCACATCATGGGTAAGTGTGTTCAAACGCTCTCTTTTACTGTTGCCCAGAACTTTTCGCAGCTCTTTGGGCAGTTCCTCTTCATTCATGATCCCCGCCCTTACTGCGTCATCAATATCATGGTTCACATAAGCAATCTTATCAGACAGTCTGACGATCTGCCCTTCCAGTGTCGCAGGCATTCCCGCACTTTTGTGGTTTCGGATTCCATCGATCACTTCCCAGGTCAGGTTCAGTCCCTCCCCCTGTTTCTCCAACACCTCTACTACACGGACACTTTGTTCATTGTGTTTAAATCCACACGGACACACATTGTTCAGAGCTCTCTCTCCTGCATGTCCAAACGGAGTATGCCCAAGATCATGCCCCAGTGCAATTGCCTCCACCAGATCTTCATTCAGCCTGAGCGCCTTTCCGATCGTCCGGGCGTTTTGCGATACTTCCAGCGTATGCGTCAGCCGTGTCCTGTAATGGTCTCCGATTGGTAGGAGAAACACCTGCGTCTTCTGCTTCATGCGCCGGAATGCCTTACTGTGCAGGATCCGATCTCTGTCCCTCTGAAAAACCGGTCGGATGTCACACTGTGGCTCATTTCTCTTTCTCCCCCGGGAAGCCATGCTTAATGTGGCACAGGGGCTTAGATATTCCTTTTCTCTTTCTTCCATCTGTTCCCTGATTGTCATTTTTTATTTTCTCTCTTCTTTCAGTCGTTTCTCGATTGCTTCTGTCACGCATTCCAGAACTTTAATACGTGCATAGTATTTATCATTTCCTTCCACTACGATCCACGGTGCATGTGGCATAGAAGTCTTTTCCAGCATTTCTTCTACCGCCACCTCATACTGATCCCATTTTTCCCGGTTTCTCCAGTCTTCATCGGTGATCTTCCACTGTTTTTTCGGATTTTCCTGTCTGGCTTTAAACCTTCTCGCCTGCTCATCCTTGTCAATCTGCATCCAGAATTTCAGCACGATTGCTCCTGCATTTACCAGATCCTGCTCCATGGCATTGATTTCCCCATAAGCTCTCTTCCATTCTTTTTCGGTGCAAAATCCTTCAATCCTCTCTACCATCACTCTTCCGTACCAGGTTCTGTCAAATATCGCAATATGACCGGCCTTCGGCATTGCACGCCAGAAACGCCACAGATAATGATGTGCTTTCTCTGTATCACTCGGTGACGCTGTCGGATTCACCACATATCCCCTCGGATCCATATGTGAAGTCAGACGTTTGATCGCACCACCTTTTCCTCCGGCATCCCACCCCTCAAAGCCAAGGACAACCGGGATTCTCCTGCGATAAAGCTCTCCATGCAGATGTTCCATCTTTTTCTGAAGCGCTTTTAAGCGTTCCTCATAAACCTCTTTTGGCATGGATTTGGAAAGATCCGTCTCTGCCAGAATGGATTCTGCTGTTTCCCTTTTCATTTCCGTTTTCTTTTCCAGACTGCCTTTTTCTTCCAGTTCCTTTCTTGCGACTGCTTCTTCCATTGCCTGGATCACCGCCTGATAAACAGCCACTTTGGCTTCTTTCTTCTTTGTAGCATTGATCACTGTCCACGGTGCGTAATCTGCATCCGTTTTCCGCAGCATCTCTTCATTGATTGCTTTATACTCTTTAAAATCATGGTTCCGCTTCAGATCGCCTTTGCTTACCCGCCATGCAGTATCCTTGGAAGCAAGCAGTTTCTCAAAGCGCTTTTTCTGTTCTTTCCGGTCAATCTTTAAAAACAGTTTGATGATCACCATTCCATCATCTGTCAGCTGTTTTTCAAACGCACGGATCGATGCAAAATCCTTTTCCAGCTCTTTTTCCGGTGTTTTTCCTTCAAAACGTTCAATCATAACTCTCCGGTACCAGCTGGTATCAAAAATCGCAATTCTTCCCTTTTCCGGGATCTTCGTCCAGAAACGCCACATAAAAGGATGCATCCATTCCTCTTCCGTTTCATTTTTTACCGCATATACTTTAAAGCCTCTTGGATCGAGTGCCTGGATCAGATTACCAATCTGAAGCCCTTTTCCTGCTGCTCCATAACCCTCAAACGCGATCATCACCGGGATTTTTTTCTCCCTGCACACTCTTTGCAGTTCTCCAAGCTGCTCTCCCAGTTCTTTTATATCCTTCATTTTTATATTTTTCTCCATAAAATGCCTCCATTTCACCAGTTTCTGCTCTTATTATCCCCAAATTCATTGATAAAACGCGCATTTAACGCATACAATTATATATCATATTACTATATTTTCTCATAATAAGAAAGTAAATTTGTAAAATCATTGAATTATTTATCTTTTCGATATTTTTTGTAATATATTGCGAATTAAAATTTCTTTTAATTTTTTGTTGACTTTGCGTTTGGAATATAGTATTATAGCTTTTGTCAGCGGCGAGCAGTTAAAAACAAAGCTCACTGAGTGATATGCGGAAGTGTCGGAACTGGCAGACGAGCAAGACTAAGGATCTTGTAGGCATTGCGCCTGTGTGGGTTCAAGTCCCATCTTCCGCATTCGGATTTATCCGAATCCGGTAATTAAATATTTTTGTGCGGAAGTGTCGGAACTGGCAGACGAGCAAGACTAAGGATCTTGTAAGCATTGCGCTTGTGTGGGTTCAAGTCCCATCTTCCGCATTATAAAAAGGGACCTCTGATTTTATCAGAGGTTC
>OLWB01002610.1_pt1 | contig 14157 bp, 10 predicted proteins | sample 1673331 | NCBI WGS metagenome assembly OLWB01 (sample SAMEA3178943, study PRJEB25190) | human gut metagenome | biome: human gut; feature: human-associated habitat; material: faeces | place: Austria | collected 2013
ACTGCCTGTGCAAGTACATGGGAAGCTGTGTGACGAAGAACAGCAAGTCCTTTTTCGTCTTTTGCTGTGAGAATGTTCAGTTCGCAGTCGCTGTCAAGAACAGTACGAAGGTCTACAACTTCTCCGTTTACTTCGCCTGCACATGCTGCACGTGCCAGTCCTTCACTGATATCATAAGCGATGTCGATAACTGATTTTGCTTCGGAATACTCTTTTTTGGATCCGTCTTTCAATGTGATGATCATAATTTTGAACTCCTTTTTTGAATAAAATTTTAAAGTTTTCCACAGGGACGAGTAAATATACTATTATGATATCTACGGATTATTCCGTGCTATGCACTCTCATAATCCTACATAAAAAAAGTCCCTTACAATACATCTCTGTATTGTAAGGGACGAATAATCTACTCGCGGTTCCACCCTGCTTGCTGCATCTGCCATATGGCAGCTCAGCCACTCTTATAAGATGGTAACGGAATCACCGGACCGGATTAGGGCCACTCGGAGATGGTCTTCGACTGTTTCCCGCTGAAATACTCTCAGCAAATGTATTTCTCTCTGGAGCCTTCCACAGTTTACTCTTCTCTTCAACGTGTTTCTTTATTCTGTTACCCATTATATCCACATGGTTTTAGTTTGTCAATGCCTATTTTTCATTTTGGTCAGACCAATTTGGTGTATCCGTTTAAACCTGTTTATTTAAAGTACTCTACACCAGATTCGAAGATCTTGATATCCTGCTCGCCGTAGATGTTTACAGCCACTCCGTCGCCACGGCGTTCGCTGTGAGCCATCTTACCAAGGATACGTCCGTCCGGACTTGTGATACCTTCGATGTTCATGTAGGAACCATTTACGTTCCATTCTTCGTCTGCACTTAAGTTTCCATTCGGAGTTACATACTGAGTTGCAACCTGTCCGTTGGCAAAGAGTTTTGCAAGCCATTCATCGTTGGCAACAAAACGTCCTTCACCGTGGGATGCAGGGTTACAGTATACTCCGCCAAGCTGTGCTTTCTGGAGCCATGGAGACTTGTTGCTTACAACCTTGGTGTAAACCATCTTAGAGATATGACGTCCGATGGTGTTGAAGGTCAGTGTCGGGGAATCCTCTTTCTGTCCGCAGATCTCACCATACGGTACAAGGCCAAGTTTAATCAGAGCCTGGAATCCATTACAGATACCAAGTGCAAGACCGTCTCTCTCGTTGACAAGCTTCATAACTGCTTCTTTAATCTTTGCGTTCTGGAATGCAGTTGCAAAGAATTTCGCAGAGCCATCTGGTTCATCACCAGCGGAGAATCCACCTGGGAACATAATGATCTGAGCCTGGTCGATTGCTTTTGTGAAGAGTTCCACGGAATCATGGATATCTTCTGCTGTCAGGTTCTTGAATACTTTAACGTCAACCTCTGCACCAGCGCGTTCAAAAGCACGTGTGCTGTCGTATTCGCAGTTTGTTCCAGGGAATACCGGGATAAATACACGCGGTTTTGCAACTTTGTGTTTGCATACATAAATGTTTTCTGCATGGTACAGGTCATCTTTTGCCTGTTTTTCGTTGTCTTCGCCGGAAGTTGTCTTGAATACTCTTTCCAGAGTTCCCTTCCATGCTTCTTCAGCTTCTTTTTCAGTAATAGCAGTATTTCCGTAAGAGAATTTACCGTCATCTGTAACTTCACCGATCAGTGTGTATGTGATGGAAAGCTGTCCGACTTTGTCTGCCGGAACTTCCATGATAATATCACCAAATCCTGGTGCGAAGAAGTCTCTTGGATCCAGGTTGTGTTCGATTTTCACACCGAGTGCATTACCGAAGGCCATCTTGGAAACAGCTGCTGCAATACCATGACGATCCAGTGCGTAAGCGGAAACAACTTTTCCAGCCTGGATATCATTGTGGAGTTTTTCGTACTGATCCATGATTCCTGCGTAATCCGGCAAATCGTACTGATCACGCGGTGCGCGGAGCCATACAAGTTTGTTTCCTGCTTTTTTGAGTTCAGGTGTGATCACGTCCTGGATCTTGGCTACGTCTACTGCAAAGGAAACAAGCGTCGGAGGCACGTCGATCTCATTGAAGGTACCGGACATACTGTCTTTACCACCGATGGACGGAAGTCCGAATCCCATCTGTGCTGCATAGGCACCAAGGAGTGCGGAGAATGGCTGGCTCCATCTCTTTGGATCTTCGGTCATACGACGGAAGTATTCCTGGAATGTGAAGCGGATCTTCTTGTAATCACCACCTGTAGCTACGATTCTTGCTACAGATTCTGTTACCGCGTAAGCAGCTCCGTGATATGGACTCCAGGAAGAGAGATATGGATCAAAGCCGTAACTCATCATGGTAACTGTATCAGTTTTTCCGTTCTGTACCGGAACTTTTGCAACCATGCTCTGTGTTTCTGTAAGCTGATACTGACCACCGTATGGCATAAATACGCTGCCTGCACCGATAGAACCGTCGAACATTTCAACGAGACCTTTCTGGGAGCATACGTTGAGGTCAGCAAGTGTCTCCAGCCATTTCGCCTTTACATCAGCTACATCCGGGCGTTCTTCAAACAGATTACCCTCTTTGTTCGGAATCTCTACTTCTACAGTTGTTTCCTGATGTGCACCGTTGGTATCAAGGAATGCACGGGAAATATTTACGATTTCTTTTCCTCTCCATACAAGTACCAGACGAGGATCCTCCGTTACAACTGCAACCGGAATTGCCTCCAGGTTCTCTTCATTTGCATAGCCAAGGAAAGTATCTACATCTTTCGGGTCAACTACTACAGCCATACGTTCCTGAGATTCGGAGATTGCGATCTCAGTTCCGTCAAGACCTGCATATTTCTTCGGAACCTTGTCAAGATCTACCCTCAGACCTGCTGCCAGCTCACCGATAGCAACGGAAACACCGCCTGCACCAAAGTCATTACATTTCTTAATAATATGGCTGACTTCCTCACGACGGAACATACGCTGGATCTTACGCTCAGTAGGAGCATTACCTTTCTGTACCTCAGCGCCACATACTTCGATAGAAGCTTCTGTATGAACCTTGGAAGAACCGGTAGCACCACCGATACCGTCACGTCCTGTACGTCCTCCAAGCAAGATAATGATATCTCCCGGATCAGAATTCTCACGGATAACCGCACGTCTCGGAGCAGCACCCATAACCGCACCGATCTCCATTCTCTTTGCCACATAATCCGGATGATAGATCTCTTTTACCAGTCCGGTTGCAAGTCCGATCTGATTACCATATGAGCTGTATCCATGTGCTGCACTACGCACCAGTTTCTTCTGCGGCAGTTTTCCTTTCATCGTCTCTTTTACAGATACGGTCGGATCTGCTGCACCGGTTACACGCATTGCCTGGTATACATAAGTACGTCCTGACAGCGGGTCACGGATTGCTCCACCAAGGCAGGTAGCTGCACCACCAAATGGTTCGATCTCGGTCGGATGGTTGTGCGTCTCGTTCTTGAAGTTGACAAGCCACTCTTCTTCCACACCATCTACTTCAACCGGGACAACGATACTGCAGGCATTGATCTCATCGGATTCTTCCTGATCCTGAAGTTTGCCTTCTTTTTTCAGCTTCCGCATTGCCATCAGTGCAAGATCCATCAGGCATACAAATTTGTCTTCGCGTCCTTTAAAGATCTCACTGTGTGTCTGAAGGTATTCTTTATAAGTATCTTCCATCGGCTTTCTGTAATCGCCATCACCGAAGGATACTTCTGTAAGTTCTGTTGAGAATGTAGTATGACGGCAGTGGTCAGACCAGTAAGTATCCAGAACACGGATCTCTGTCATAGATGGATCTCTGTGTTCCTCCCCTTTGAAATAATTCTGGATGTGCTGGAAATCCTTGAATGTCATAGCAAGTCCAAGAGAACTGTATAACTCTTTCAGTTCCGCTTCCGGCATATCTTTGAATCCGTCAAAAATCTTTACATCTGCAGGTTCCTCGAATTTCGTAACCAGTGTCTCCGGTTTTTCAAGTCCTGTCTCTCTGGAATCCACCGGGTTGATGCAGTGTGCCTTGATAGCTTCCATCTCTTCTTCGCTGATCTCACCTTCGATCACATAAGTGGTCGCTGTCTTGATAACCGGCAGCTCATCCTCTTTGATAAACTGTACGCACTGAACAGCAGAATCTGCTCTCTGGTCAAACTGTCCAGGAAGAAATTCTACAGAAAAAATGTGGTCACTTTCTTCGCGCGGGAAGTCCTCTCTGTAAAGCACATCTACCGGTGGTTCTGCAAACACACCGTTGCATGCTCTTTCAAATGTTGCATCAGAAAGATTTTCCACATCATAGCGGATCAGTACACGTACATTCTTCACCGTCTTAATTCCAAGATAGCTCTTCACCTCATGGCGAAGTTCTTTAGCCTGTACTGCAAATTCTGGTTTTTTCTCCACATATACACGTTTTACGCCCATAATTTCCTCCATTAGCTTTGGTAGTAATATTGAAACCGCATGCCTTGATCCGGCATAACGGCAGTTTCCTCGATTTTTATTTTACCACATCACCTTTTATAAGTACAATAAATATAACTAAATCTTTTTATAAGTATATCTTATTTATTACAATTACCGTGAATCGCATCTCTTATTTATCTTTTTCTGGACAATACTACAGACAAAAGATATGATTAAAAACACAGCAAAAATACTTCCGATCCTCATCACCATATCATAGAAAAAGCCCTCCGGAAGCATCCGGATCATATAGTCTTCTGCCGGATCAAGGATCCATAAGTTATTGTTAAAGAAAATATGATGAAAGATCACGAAATATTTGTTAAAGTCTCTTGAAAACAGAAATCCTGCCACCGCGGTAAGTGCCAGAAATACCGCCAGCACCCGCTGATACATCTGCGGGATCAGTCTCTTCCAGTCTGCTTTCATAAGCACAAGTGCCGCCATTGAAAAAAGCAGTACGATGATCGCTCCCCTCCGGATTGCAAGTCCGCCAAGAAAAAGCCCCTGCACATCTGCCATATGAAGCCGGTCCTTCTCATTGAAAAAATCCTGTATATTTCCTTCCACTTCCGTCTCAATACTCAGTTTCTTCTCGTTGCCCCGCAAATAAGACATCATGAATTTTGTCACCTTCATAATATCCGGCATCTCCATATAAAGTTCATCCGCTACCTTATATTTTTCATATTCTTTTTCATAAAAATTCCAGTCTCCGTATGCACCGATCTCAAAACTGCTGATCAGCAGTATCACGATCAGTGAAATACTCGGCAAAATCGCCAGGATTTTATGCAGCCATTTCTTTTTTGCCATCCTTTTTCTCCTTCTCTTTTTTGTCTATAGTTTAGCAACCCTGTCTTCATTTGTCAAAAATGGTTTTCTCTTGAAATTTCATTTTTTATCACTTATAATACTAATAGGTTTTATAAGGAGGACTAATAATGGATATCAACTATGAATTATATAAAGTATTTTATTATGTTGCAGACACGCTCAGCTTTTCTGAGGCTTCCAAGCAGCTCTTTATTTCACAGTCCGCTGTCAGCCAGTCCATTAAAGCACTGGAAAAGAAACTGGATCAGGTTCTTTTCATCCGAAGCACAAAAAAAGTTCAGCTCACCCCGGAAGGCGAGATCCTTCTGCGTCATATCGAACCGGCGATCAATCTGATCAAGCGCGGGGAATCCCAGATCATGGAAACAGCCTCTACCGGCGGCCAGATCCGCATCGGTGCCAGCGACACCATCTGCCGGTATTTTCTGGTTCCTTATCTGGAGCGTTTCCACAAAGCTTTCCCTAACGCACATATAAAAGTGACCAATGCCACTTCGATCAAGTGTACGGAACTTCTGGAGAACGGTCAGGTAGATCTCATTGTCGCTAACTATCCGAACGTTTACCTTGGCAGTCTTGCCTCCTTCCGAAAGATCCGTGATTTTCACGATGTCTTTATCGCAAACCAGTCCTTTGCGGAACTGCAGGGGAAAAAGCTTTCCCTCAAAGAACTGCAGCGTTATCCGATCATCATGCTGGACAGAAAAAGTACAACCAGTGAATTTCTGCATTCTCTCTTCCAGCAGCATCAGTTGGATCTGGTTCCTGAAATCGAGCTGAGCAGCAACGATCTTCTGATCGATCTCGCACGGATCGGACTTGGCATCGCTTTTATTCCGGACTACTGTGTACCAAAGAATTCCGACCAGCTCTTTGTCGTCCAGACCGAAGAACAGCTTCCAAAGCGTCAGCTGGTTGCCGCATGGAACGGACATGTTCCGGTTTCCCGCGCGACACAGGCATTTCTGGATTACTTTAATGCATAAAAAGTTTCTTAATTATCCGTCTGTTTTTCCCAGAACAGACGGATTTTTTCTTCCACAATGTCTAACCGGCATCTTTCACAGTCCGCCCATTCTTTCGGGAAAATCTCTTTCCCCTTCTCCCTCTGAAAACGCTCATCCAGAAGAAGTATCACTCCGCGGTCATCCTCTGTGCGGATCACCCTTCCTGCCGCCTGCAAAACCTTGTTCATCCCCGGATACCGGTAAGCATAGTCAAATCCGTAAAGTCCCTTCTGGTCAAAATAGCTTTTCAGGATTTCCCGCTCATTGCACACCTGCGGCAGCCCTGTTCCGATGATCAGTGTCCCGATCAGCTTCTCATTTGTCAGATCGATTCCTTCTGAGAAAATCCCGCCAAGAACTCCAAAACCGATCAGACTTTTCTCTCTTCCCATTTCAAATGCACGCAGGAAATTTTCCCGTTCTTCTTCATCCATGTGCTTCTGCTGAATAACCAGTTCCATCTCTTCTTCATCTGATGCAAGAAGCTGTGTAAATTCCTGATACACATCTTCCATAAACCGGTAAGACGGGAAAAAGATCAGATAATTCCCCATTTTTGCTTTCACTACCCGGAAAATGTATGTCGCATATCGTTGATACATTTCCCTGGAACGCATGGTGTAACGGGTACTCACATCCACACCATTCATAAGCAGTCTCTTCTTTGTATCAAACGAAGAATCAATATAGACCGCATAGTTGTCTTTTTCCGTACTCAGAAGTCTTTTGTAATACTGGATTGGCAGAAGTGTTGCCGAAAAGAATACAGCACTGTTCCCCTTATCCAGACATTTCTGCAGATTTGCCGCCGGGTTAACACAAAACAACTTCAGAACAAATCTTCCATTCTCCTGATACTCCGTATAGATGACATAGTTCTCATCCAACCCATCATATATATTCAGGAAAGACCTCACTTGAAAATAAAAATCCAATACGGTTTCCCGGACTTCTTTATCCACACATTCCTCGAGATACCGGTCTGTCTCAGATAGTACATTCATAAGCTGGATTCCAAAATGCGAAATATTGTCCAGCACCTTATAGTTTTCACACTCTTTTTTCATTGCCAGAAGAATCTTATTGCATGCCTCCAGTCTTTTTGCAAACCGCGGTGCTTCTCCCTTTACCAGTTTCTTCACCGCAAGAAAGTCCTCCTTGCATAACTCTGCACTGTACATCTGCCGTCCACGTTCTACCAGATTGTGTGCCTCATCGATCAGAAACAAATATCCTCCAGCGCCACCTTCTGCAAAGAAACGCCTGAGCCGGGCATCCGGGTCAAACACATAATTATAATCGCAGATCACACCATCCACCCAGGTCGACACATCCAGTGCCATTTCAAATGGACAGACCTTATGCTTTCTTGCCTGCGCTTCCAACACTTCCCGGCTCATCACATCTTCCTGCATCAAAAGCTCATAGACCGCGTCATTTACCCGGTCAAAATGCCCTTTGGCATATGGGCAGTCATCCGGATTGCAGCTTGTGTCCTCACAGAAACAGATTTTTTCTTTTGCCGTTAAAGTGATCACCTTGAACTTCAGATTCTGTTCCCGTAAGGTTTCGAATGCCTGCTCCGCCACCGTCCGGGTGATTGTCTTTGCCGTCAGATAAAAAATCTTCTCACCCAGTTCTTCTCCAACCGCTTTCACTGCCGGAAATACCGTTGAAATCGTCTTCCCCACTCCGGTTGGTGCCTGGATGAACAACTTTTTCTTCCGAAGAATCGTCCGGTAAACAGATACCGCAAGCTCTCTCTGCCCTTTACGATATGGAAACGGAAATTCAATCCCTTTAATAGATGCATTTCTTGCCTTTCTCCATTCAATCTGGAACTTTGCCCATTTTTCATACTGTCGAATCACTTCATCGAACCAGACTTTCAGTTCGTTACTCTGATAAGAATACTGAAACCTTTTCACCTCTTCCGTCTCCATCTGGCAATAGGTCATCTGTACCCCGATCTCATCCGCCCCTTCCTGTTCTGCTACCATGCTGGCATAACATTTTGCCTGTGCCAGATGAATGCCTGCCGGCTCCTGCACCCGGTCAAGTTCCCGCAGAACACCCTTGATCTCATCTACCATGACCTGCTCTTTTGTATGAATCAGTCCATCGGCACGTCCTTCTATTTTCAAAGTAAACCCATCACAGACAATCTCTGTCTTAAGAGGTACCTCCGCCTGATAATCCGATCCCATCTGTCTCTGGATCTTCCGGTGAATCCGACTTCCCATCTGCATATTCTCCGGATCTTGTCCGCCTCCTGTTCGATTGTCAATATCCCCTTCTCTTAAAATAAACTCCACAAGGTTTCGCACCGAAATCCGGATCACCGGGAGATTCTCGTCCATGTTCTTTCTGCCTCCGCTTTTTGCTACCTGTTATCATACCATAAACACATGTTCCTTGCCAATTGTATCCGTCCTGTCATGATATGGCTTTTCACATTTTCCGTGCCTCTATAGCTAAAAAGCCCCGGCGATCATCACCTCGCCGGAGCTTTCTTCTTAATTGAACTTGTCAATGATGTTTTTAAGATACTGGTTGTCTGCCTCATAGAACTTCTCCTGTTCTACAATCTCGGCAAGTTTCGGATCGATCGGCATCTTTCCGAGTACTTCTACCCCAAGTTTTTCTGCAATCTCGTCAATGTGGCTTTCCCCAAATACAGATATTTTCTTTCCACAGTCCGGACATTCCAGATAACTGTAGTTTTCCACCAGTCCGAGAACCGGTATGTTCATCTTCTTTGCCATATTGTAAGCTTTCTCTACGATCATCTGTACCAGATCCTGTGGAGAAGTCACGATCACAACGCCGTCTACCGGAAGTGACTGGAATACCGTAAGAGGAACATCCCCTGTTCCCGGTGGCATATCAACAAATAAGAAATCCAGATCTCCCCACATTACATCAGTCCAGAACTGGGTTACTACTCCTGCGATCACCGGTCCTCTCCAGATGACAGGATCTGATTCGTGTTCCAGAAGCAGATTGACCGACATGATCTTCGTGCCGTCTTTTGCAACGCACGGGAACATTCCCGCCTCGCTTCCGACTGCACTTCCATGCACTCCATACATCTTCGGGATAGATGGTCCTGTGATATCCGCATCCAGAATACCAACCGAATATCCCTGCTGTACCATCATACGTGCAAGAGATGCTGTCACCATTGATTTGCCGACTCCACCTTTACCACTGACTACTCCAATTACTTTTTTTACCTGTGAATACGGATTTGCCGGTGCTTTCAGATCTTTCTTCGCACTGCTGCATGAACCCGCATGTGCACAGGAAGAACATGATTCCGGCGAACATCCGCTGCTTTTTTCTTCTGCCATAATGCCAAACCTCCTACTTTTTCAGGATATCTCTCTATCCTATTCTTCCACTGCTGCGATCACTTCAATTTCGCAAAGAAGGTTCTTCGGAAGTGTCTTAACAGCAACACAGCTTCTGGCTGGTTTTGATGTGAAATATTTTGCATAAACTTCGTTAAATGCAGCGAAGTCTCCCATATCAGCAAGGAAACAAGTCGTCTTTAATACTTTATCAAAAGAAGTTCCTGCTTCTTCAAGGATTGCTCCGATGTTCTTGCATACCTGGTCAGCCTGTCCTTCGATAGTATCAGCTTCTACAGTATCTGTAGCCGGATTGATCGCAATCTGTCCTGCCGAATAAAGAATTCCCCCATGTACATATCCCTGGGAATATGGTCCAAGTGCTTTTGGTGCTTTTTCTGTTGATACTAATCTCATGTTGCAAATCTCCTTTTCAAATATATTCTTTCTCTAGCATATCACATCTACCTCAAAATTCCAAATTTATTTTCGCATACAATGTTATGCCAGCTCTGCTTTTTCTCTCGTCACATTCTGAATCCATTTATAGCTTCGGTAGCGCATGACTGTGATCGGTACTTTGATCACCTCATCACTCATCAGAAGGATATAAACAACCTGCACCGGCGCATGAAAGACAAAGGCAGCGATCATACCCAGCAGAATAGAGCATCCCCACATGGTAGACACATCCAGGATCAGACCAAACCTGGTATCTCCTCCTGCCCGGAATACACCCACCACAAGGGTCGTATTGATCGCCTGGCAGAGTGTAAAGTAAGACATAACAAAAAACATAAAATAAAGATACCCCTGCGCTTCCTGTGAGAGTGTCATCACATGATTTGCAATCGGAGCAGCTATCAGAATGATGCCGCCTCCTACCGCACCGGTAATAATACTCAGCCACAAAAATCTTTTTCCATACTCTTTTGCCAGATGAAACTCTTTTGCACCGATGGTCTTACCAAGATAAATGGCAGTCGCATTGGATACACCAAAAGCAACCACCGTTGCCAGCTGTCTTGCGACCTGAGCAACAGAATTTGCTGCCACCGCAGCACTTCCCAGATGACCGATCACTGCTGTATTCGCAGTAGAACCAAGTCCCCACATCATTTCATTCAAGATCACCGGACTCGCATAAATCAGAAAGTCTTTTAGAAGCACCTTGTCGATCTTACGCATATAGGCCGGGTGAAATCTAACGTCATGGTTTTTTACTTTTGCATACCAGATTACAATGATAAGTTCTACGATCCTTGCTGTCAGAGTTCCGATTGCCGCACCCATAATTCCCATCTTCGGTAAACCAAATAAGCCAAAAATAAGAAGCGCATTTACCAGGACATTACAAATTAGTGACGCGCTGTAGACAACCGTTGCAATCACAACCTGCTCGATACTCCGCATAATGTAAAGATAGACCTGCGTTGCCGCCATCAGGACATAGGAAAGCGCCACGATCCGCAAATATTTCACACCTTCTGCGATCACGGCCGGGTCACTGGTATAGATATGAAGCAGCACTTCCGGAATGATTTCCGCAACAATGGTAAAAAGAGCTGCACAGCTGACACCGATGGTCATTCCCATTCCAAGGATTTTTTCAATCGTCTGTGTATCTTTCTTTCCCCAGTACTGTGCAGTCAAAACCGTTGCACCTGATGTTGTACCAAAAAGGATCAGTGTCATGACAAACTGTATCTGCCCTGCAAGGGATGCACCAGAAAGAACTTTTTCGCTGACTCTTCCAAGCATCAGCACGTCTGCCGCCGTCACACCCACATTGATCAGATTCTGAAGTGCCATTGGAATTACAAGTGCGAACACTTGTCTGTAAAACTTTCTCTTATTTATTTCCATCTTATTTTCCTGCTGCTTTCCGAAAAATCTGGTATACATCTTCGGCAGTAAGTTCTTTGATTTTTGAAAGTTTTACGGTATCATTTAATGTCGCCGCCATTGCAAGTTCCCGCAGATCTTCCTCTGATACTTCTCCGATCTCCAGTTCCTTTAAATTTGTCGGCATATGAATCTCACGGAAATATTCTACCGTCCGGCGAATTCCCTCTTTTGCGGCTTTCGCCACATCTTCTTCCTCTACGCCCCATACTTTTTTTGCGTAATGCGCAAATCTTTCTTCATCGTTTTTATAGACATATTCTGCCCAGGATCCCCAGACAGCTGAAAGGGTTGCACCATGCGCCTTATCATATTTTGCACCAAGTGCATGTCCGAGCTTATGTACAGAAAAATCTTTTGCTCTTCCGAGACCTGTCAGACCATTATGTGAAAGGCTTCCTGCCCACATGATTTCACTCATGGCATCGTAGTCTGTCGGATTCTCCAGACCTTTCTTTCCATTTTCAATCACAACCCGCAGAACTCCCTCTGCAATCTCATCTGTCATCTGATTTCTCGTATTCGGAATAAAATAACGTTCCAGCGTATGCATCATGATATCTACGACTCCACATGCAATCTGATATTTTGGAAGCGTATAGGTAAGAACCGGATTCATAATCGCAAACTTCGGGCGGTTCAGGCCGGTGCTGATTCCTCCCTTTTTCCCTGTTTCTTCGTTTGTCAGAACTGCGGAATCGCTTGTTTCACTTCCTGCTGCCGCAATCGTAAGTACGCATCCTACCGGTGTCGATCTGGTAAGTATGATTTCACCTCCCCAGATTTCCTCCAGAGACCAGTCCGGGTTTGCCACACCATGAGCGATCGCCTTTGCTGTATCAATAGAACTTCCACCGCCTACTGCAAGAAGAAAATCCGCACCAAACTCAATTGCTTTCTCAACGCCTTCCTGTGCATATGCCATCCGGGGATTTGGCTTTACTCCGCCAAATTCCTCATAAGCAAGTCCTTCTTTTTCCAGGGCTTCTTCTACCTGCGCAAGAAGTCCGCTTTTCTTTACACTTCCACCGCCATATACGATAAATACACGGCTTCCGCCCCATTTCTTAACTTCTTTCCCAACTTCTGCCTGTGCATTTTCTCCAAACAGGATTTCTGTCGGGGTATACTGTATAAACTTTTGCATTTTACCTCTCTCCTTAAAAAAATCCGAACCGTTCAATAAAGATTGCGGTTCGGACTAAATCTTTCAGTCTTATCTTATAACCATACTTTTCCGGTATGTTCGCCATTGATTACATAGTATACTGCATAATCTTCCGGTTTTACATAAAGCTCAATACTCTTGATCTCGGAAATTTTATGTTTCTGTTTTGTCCAGTCTTTTTTTACTGAAGCAATCATATCTTTTGTGTTTACTTCTTTTTCACCATACTGAAGAACAACTTCTGTTTTGATTTCTTTCTTTGCCGCAGATTTTTTTGCTGTTGTTTTTGGTGCTGCTTTCTTTACTTCTTTTGTAACTTTCTCTGCAGTTTTCTTCACTTCTTTTGCAGCTTTTTCAGCTGTTTCTTCTACTGTTTTTTTCACTTCTCCCGCAGCTTTTTTTACCTCCTGCGCTTTCTTTTCAACAGTAGCCTTTACTTCTTTCGGCTGTGCTTCTTTTTTAGCAGTTTCTTTTACTTCTTCTACTTTTTCGCTGACTTTATCTTTTGCTGCTTTAACTGCTGTTTTTACTTCTTCTTTAGTTTCTGCCGCTGCCTTTACCTCTGCTGCCTTTGTTTCTTTTATCTGTTTTTTCAGTGCCATATTGGTTTGCCCTCCTTAACCGCTAAGCCTTACTATTTTAAATCCGCAAAACTGACAATACGCTGTGTTATCATTTGCTCTTTGACATTATAGCATACTAAATGAAAAAAGTCACATTTTTTCATTTAATTTTACTTGCCTCCGTGTTATACTATAAAAAGACGAGAAAAGGAGGTACGTGTTATGGGTATTTTAGTAGCACTGATCGGTGTAGCAATCATCGCCGCTGTCGTTGTTGCTTCTTTCACTGCCGTTCTCGGAGGTGTCATCGGAGGAGAACTGGAAGACGAAGAAGAATAAAAAAAGGTGGCTGTGAAAAATTCAATCGAGTTTTTCATGGCCACCTTTTTATTATTCTTCAAATGTTTCTTTTAACTTATCCATGAACCCTTTTTTCTTAGCTTTACCCTTCGATTCAGAAGCCGGCTCTTCCTGGTTCAGTGTATTTCCTGTCAACTGATCAAAATGTCTAAGCACTTCTTTGGCTTCCGGACTTAATTTTTCCGGGGTCTGAATAACCAGCGTCACATAATGATCACCTCTGACCTGAGGATTTCTCAAAGAAGGTACCCCTTTTCCTTTCAGGCGTACTTTTGTATCAGTCTTAGTTCCCGGTTTTACGGTATAGATCACATCACCATCAACCGTCTTGATTCGCACATCACCACCAAGTGCTGCCTGCGCAAACGAAATTGGTGCAGTTGAGAAAATATGAACATCCTGTCTCTGGAAGATTGGATGTCTGGAAACCGTAACTTCTACCAGAAGATCTCCCCTCGGTCCGCCATTC
>OLWB01002617.1_pt1 | contig 14142 bp, 11 predicted proteins | sample 1673331 | NCBI WGS metagenome assembly OLWB01 (sample SAMEA3178943, study PRJEB25190) | human gut metagenome | biome: human gut; feature: human-associated habitat; material: faeces | place: Austria | collected 2013
ATTCCTACGATGAAGAAGATTATCGCAAAGCCAGTGCATTTTTGATAGGAAATGAGGGGAACGGACTTCGTGATGAAGTTGCAGACTGCGCGGATTGTCTCATCCGTATCCCAATGGAAGGCGAGGCAGAATCCTTAAATGCGGCAGTGGCAGCGGCGGTTCTGATGTTCGAAGCAGGAAGACAGAGAAGAAAGAAATAATAAAAATGCATAAAAGAATGTATAAGTACTGAATAAATATGTATAAAATGGAGTAAAATAAAGTTTTAGTTGCATTTTTATACATGGATGTAGTATACTAAATTCATCGGTTACAATGTAGGTTCAAAGATATGAAGAAGAGAAGGACAGAGAGGGTTCTGATTCATATAGTTATAGAATAGAAAGGACGAGAACGATGGATTTAAAAGGAAGAAATTTTCTGACACTGAAGGATTTTACACCAGAGGAGATTACATACCTGCTTGATCTGGCAGCAGACCTCAAAGAGAAGAAGAAAAACGGAGTACCGGTGGATCATTATCATGGCAAGAACATTGCACTGATCTTTGAGAAGACAAGTACAAGAACACGTTGTGCATTCGAAGTGGCAGCGCATGATATGGGAATGGGAACAACTTATCTTGATCCATCAGGTTCTCAGATTGGAAAGAAAGAGAGCATCGAAGATACAGCTCGTGTACTTGGAAGAATGTATGACGGAATCGAATATCGTGGATTCGGTCAGGAAATCGTAGAAGATCTTGCAAAATATGCAGGAGTACCGGTATGGAACGGTCTGACAAATGAATATCATCCGACACAGATGCTGGCAGATATGCTGACAATCCGTGAGAATTTCGGAGAACTCAAAGGCCGCAAGCTTGTATACATGGGAGATGCAAGATTTAACATGGGTAATTCCCTGATGATCGCATGCTCTAAGCTTGGAATGCATTTCGTAGCATGTACAACAAAAGAATATTTCCCGAACGAAGAGCTTGTTGAAACTTGTAAAGGTTATGCTGCACAGTCCGGAGCAACAATTACTCTGACTGAAGATGTAAAAGAAGGAACAAAGGACGCAGATGTTATCTATACAGATGTATGGGTATCCATGGGCGAGCCGGATGAAGTATGGGAGAAGAGAATCAAAGAACTTTCACCATATAAGGTAACAAAAGAAGTTATGGCAAATGCAAAAGATACAGCTATTTTCCTGCATTGCCTGCCGGCATTCCATGACCTGAAGACAAAGATCGGAGCAGAGATGGGACAGCGTTTCGGAATCGAAGATATGGAAGTGACAGACGAAGTATTCGAGTCTGCACAGTCCAAAGTATTCGATGAGGCAGAGAACAGAATGCATACGATCAAGGCTGTAATGGTTGCAACACTTGGCGAGTTCTAAGAGAACGTAATCGCACATCGTGTGAACAGTAACGCGCAATGTATTTGATGAACTTGAGAAATCAGCAGAAGTTTGGTATGATAAATGAGTTGAAGATCAGACCGGCTTCTGTGGAAAATAAGAATGAGCAGAAGGTGTCTGTTATTCCAGAGATGGGACAGACACCTTTCTTTTGTATAAAGGTCTGATGAGAGGTGGAATTAGAATGAAAGCTGAAATATTAAAATTATTGAGGGAAGCGGACGGATATGTGTCAGGCCAGCAGCTTTGTGAAAAGTTCGGGGTGTCAAGAACTGCAGTCTGGAAGGTGATCCGTCAGCTGCAGGAAGAAGGATATCAGGTTGAAGCTGTGCGTAATAAAGGTTATCATATTGTAGATAGTCCGGATGTGATGACGAAAGAAGAGCTCGATAGCCTGATGGATACGCAGTGGGCCGGAAGAAACATCGTTTATTACGATTCGGTAGATTCTACAAATCTGAGGATCAAGCAGATGGGAGATGAAGGTGCACCGGAAGGTACACTTGCGGTAGCAGATAAGCAGACAGCCGGAAGAGGGAGAAGGGGCCGTTCCTGGGATTCACCGTCAGGTTCAAGCATTTACATGTCCTTGTTGCTTCGTCCGAAGATTGAACCGGATCAGGCGCCGATGCTGACGCTTGTGATGGCATTAAGTGTAGCAGAGGGAATCATGGATTGCGGAGATTCCTGTGGAAACCCAGATGTAAAGATCAAGTGGCCAAATGATATTATCATTAATGGAAAGAAGCTCGTCGGAATCCTGACAGAGATGAGCACTCAGATCGATTACATTAATCATGTAACGATTGGTGTAGGGATCAATGTGAACCTGACAGAGTTCCCTGAGGAGATCCGTGAGACAGCGACATCACTCAGACTGGAATGTGGACATGTGGTAAAGAGAGCACCGTTGATCGCAGCAGTGATGAAACGCTTTGAACAGAATTACACGGTTTTCCTTGAACATGGAGATCTGTCCGGTCTGAAAGAACGTTACAGCGAATTACTGGTTAATAAAGACCGTGAGGTCCGGATTCTTGGCGCGAAAGAACAGTACAATGCTTACGCACTTGGAATCAATCAGACAGGAGAATTGATCGTTCGGAAAGAAGATGGAACCGAAGAGGCGGTGTATGCCGGAGAAGTTTCGGTGCGCGGCGTATATGGATATGTATAACCAGGTGGATAAGACCTACGGAATGTGAATAAGTCATCGGGATTATGCAGCGAATGTGGAAAATATGGAAAGGTAAGTACTGTTTACAGAAACTGTGGGCAGTGATATAAGGTGTAAAAATTATGGATGAAGAAATGGTATTGTGTGCGGCCAGCTCCTATGAGCAGAAATATTATCTGAACCCGGAATTTGAATCTCTTCCGGAAGCAGTGAAACAGGAATTGCAGATCATGTGTGTGTTGTATACAGCGGATGTTGGAGGAGTTCTCCTGTTGGTGTTTGATGAGAATGGAAACCTTGAGTTGAAAGTAGAGCACAACGAGGGTGATTTCTCATTCGATGAGATCGGAAGTGTACTGAAGATCAAAGAGCTGCAGGACACAAAGGAAGAGCTTTTCAAGTCTCTTGAAATGTTTTACAAAGTATTCTATCTTGGAGAAGAGATGGAAGAAGAGACAGAGGAATAAATAGTCAGATAAATAGATTACGGTTTATCTGTCGAATTTTAAAACTATAAAAAAGCCCATGGCGGAATCTGAATGATAAGTTTGCTGAACTTATCAGAATTCCTGCTATGGGCTTTTGTTTCTCATAGTTTCCGTTTAACGATAGGTCACTTTTTATCCGAGCAATAACTTCAGAACGTCGCTGACCTTTTTCACCGGAGTGATTTTCAGCTTATCCTTTACTTCAGCAGCTACATCTTCGAGATCATCTGCGTTGTCAAAAGGAATCAGTATTTTTGTAATACCGGCCCTCTGGGCAGCCATCAGTTTCTCAGGAAGCCCACCGATCGGAAGTATACCTCCGCGGAGGGAAACTTCACCGGTCATGGCATAATCCGGGCTGACAGCCTTTCCGGTAACAAGGGAAGCAAGTGCTGTGGTTAATGTAATGCCGGCAGATGGACCGTCTTTTGGAACAGCTCCTTCCGGCACATGAATGTGCAGATCATGATCCTGGAAAACCTTGCTTTCTTTAGGATAAAGAGACTTCACAAGTGTCAGTGCAATCTGTACAGATTCTTTCATGACATCTCCAAGCTGTCCGGTGATGATCACCTTTCCTTCCCCTTCTGTCAGCTTTGTCTCTATAAACAGAATCTCACCGCCTGCCTGTGTCCATGCAAGTCCGGTGACAACACCAGGCTGTGTGGAAGTTAATTTCTGGTCATGATGCAGTTTCTTACGGCCGAGATAGTCTTTCAGATTCGATTTATTTACTGTCAGAGTCTGCCCCTCTTCTTTTACAAGACGCACAGCAGCGGAACGACAAAGCATATCAATCTGTTTCTTAAGTCCACGGACTCCGGATTCCATCGTATAATCTTCAATGACCTTGCGCAATGCACCATCCGTTATCTTTAACATTTTCTTCTGGATTCCCATAGCGTCCATTGCTTTTGGAAGTAAGTGCTTTCTGGCAATATGGAATTTTTCCACCGCCGTATATCCTGGAAAATCGATCACTTCCATACGGTTCAGAAGCGGTTCAGGAATCGTATCTGTAGAATTCGCTGTGCAGACGAACAGAACATTGGATAAGTCATATGGAACATTCATATAATGGTCTGTAAATGTACTGTTCTGCTCCGGGTCAAGCACCTCAAGCAATGCACTTGCCGGATCTCCGCCATAATCTTTCGCAAGCTTATCTACTTCATCAAGAACTACAACAGGATTGGAAACGCCGCTGCGTTTAATCCCTTCCATGATCCGTCCCGGCATAGCGCCGATATAAGTTCTTCTATGACCGCGGATCTCAGCTTCATCTCGGATACCGCCGAGACTGATGCGGACATATTCGCGGTTTAACGCACGGGCAATACTCTGTCCGATACTTGTCTTACCGGTACCAGGCGCACCGACAAAAAGGAGGATGGAACCATACTGTTTCCGGTTCAGTGCCATAACAGCAATCTGCTGGATGATACGTTCTTTGACTTTCTTAAGTCCATAATGATCTTCATCAAGAATCTCTTCTGCCCGGTTTAAATCAATCGGTGTAAATTCCGGATGCTTCCAGGAAAGACTGGTGACAAAATCAAGATAGTCATAGAGAAGCCCATATTCATGGCTGTCTTTTCCTTCCTGCTTCATACGATTCAGGACTTTGTCCGCTTCCTTACGGGCATCTTCATTCATGCCGGATTCCTGGATCTTTTTTTCAAAAGCACGGACATCGGAAATATTTTCCGGGTGCATCTCATCTAATTCTTTCTGAAGGTAATCGATCTGCTTCTTAATTGCAGCCTCTCTGTAAAGCTGCTCCTGGTCACCTTTCTGTGCCTCCTGTGCTTCAGAAGAAACTTTGGCCACTTCCATGAATTCCTTAATCGCATTCTCAATCAGTTCACAGCGCTCACGGCGGGAATCTGTCTCAACAATTGCATATTTTTCTTCGGAAGTAATGTTCAGATAATCTGAAAGAGCAGAACCAAGGTCATAGATATTCTTTCTCTGGATAATGTAGCTTCTTGCCCAGATCCCCCATTGATAATTCTGAACAAATTTCAGAAGCGAGTTCCGCAGGTTTGTGAAAGTCTGCTTCTCTTCTTCTAAAGGAAGATCATCTACCTCCGGACGGATGGAAGCTGTAGCTGTAATCTGTCCGTTCTCATCCAGCTCAATATCATCAAGACTGACACGTTCTAATGTACGAATCTGGATGCTGTCATCATCACCGATGGATTCGACTCTCGCAGACATACCGACCGGGTAAATATCATCTATAGTAACAGTAGTCTCATCCACTTCATTTTTCAAAAATGGAAACAGAATATCTGTACCGACTTCAATCTGGTCTGCAGCAGCCCCCGGAAAGAAATCACGTTTAAAAAAATAAGTGATATCAGGGAGCAATAATATATTAAAAACAGGACGAATAATCATAAAAACACTCCTTTCGTCTCATGATTTATCATATCACCGTTAGCGATTCAAAATGGTGGGATATGTTGTGTAATGCAGGTGCCGCGAACAGAAAACTGCTTACAGCTGTGCCATCAGAAAGTTTAGCGATCCCGCAGGATTCTCAGTTCCTTTTTCCAAAAGAGAGACAAGAGCAGAGATTGTCTGTTCAATCTCATCTGCTGTTGAAGGTACTAAGGTGTTATCCATCTTAACAGTCAGTACAATCAGTACGATCTCAGCAAGAGAAACAGGGTCAGCACAGTGGATTAAATCCTGTGCAATCCCTTGTTCAATAATGGAAGCAAGAACCGGCTTGAGTGAAACGATGAGATGGTTCATGTACTTTTGATGAAGAAAAGCCCGCTCCGGTGCAGCCTTTGTAGTTGATGGCTGTGTCTTTAAAAAAGCCGCAGAGGAATTTCGGCAGGCCTGAAAGATCAGAGCCATGCGTGTGAAAGGTGAAATCTCTCTTTGCTCTGCAAGGTGTCTTGCTGTTGTTATTGGAGCTTCATAATTGCGTTCTACCAGTGCTTCAAGAATTGCATCTTTGGAAGAAAAATAATAATAAATACTTCCTTTTCCAATTTCAGCAGTCTGAGCAATCTCACTGACAGAGATATTAGAAAGTTCTTTGGTTTCCAGAAGCTTTTGAAGAGCATCCAGAATCTTATCGTATTTTAATTGTTTTGGCATAGAAGTCCGCCTCGTATATTCGTAAGTATATTTGGCCAGTTCCAGATTACGGGAATTGACTGATATCCTTTTAAGTATAGCACAATAAAGTCGGAAGAACCAATAAAATAGAAATAAAAAAGAGGACAAAAAAAGGACACTTTAAAACAAAAGATTGTCTGAAATAGATAATTGACCACGGGTCGAAAAAGTGATAGATTAAAAACATAGCAAGTCGACCACTAGTCGAAAATGAAAAGATGAAAAGGAGAGGGAGAGAAAAATGACATACGCAGACATGTTTTCAAAAGTAAAAGGAATGATGATGGAAGCAGACGTAAGTACTGTGAATGAACATCTTGCATATCAGTTTAATATAACAGGAGAAGCAGAGGGAATCTTTTATGCAGAGGTAAAAGAAGGAAAGCTGTATGTGGAACCATACGAGTATTATGACAGAGATGCGATTTTTACTTGTTCGGCAGAGACATTATTTAAGATCAATGAGGGAAAGCTGGATCCGGTTCTGGCAGTAACACTGGGAAAATTGAAAGTAGAAGGCAACATTGACAAAGCTTTGTATCTGAAAAAACTGATTGATAGCAGAAAAGCAGAACAGAATGCAATAAAGAAAACACAGAAACAGAAATAACTGTAAAAAGGAAGCAAAGGTGAAAAAGATGATGCATTACGGAAAACTTCTTGCACTTGCAGGTCTGGTGGGAATCGTATCAGCAGAGGCAGGTGGAAGTGCATACTTTTACAGAAGAACAATGATGCGTTATAACGCAAAGACAGAACGCACGATGAAGATGTCCGGGGTAGACTGGGATCAGTATTTCTCAAAGATGAAGGAATGCAGGGAATGGATGATGGAGCAGCCTCATGAAGATGTCTGGATCCGGTCGGAAGACAGTTTGAAGCTTCATGGAACGTATTTCCGGGGATCAGGAAATGTCGAAGAAAAGAAATGCAAAAAAGCAGTGATCTGTTTTCATGGCTACACGAGCCAGGGGCTTGCAGATTATGGAAGTATTTCAAATTATTATTTGAAGCGTGGTTATAACGTTCTTCTTGTTGATCAGAGATCACATGGGCAAAGTGAAGGGAAATACATTGGATTCGGATGTAAGGACCGTTATGATGCATATCGATGGATTGAATGGGTGATTGGACAGGAAGGAGAAAATGTTCAGATTCTCCTGCATGGTAATTCTATGGGAGGCGCCACAGTATTGATGGCAAGCGGGCTTGATTTGCCGCAGCAGGTAAAAGGAATTATTGCAGATTGTCCGTTTACTTCGCCCAAGGCAGTGTTTACACATGTACTTCACAGTATGTATCATCTTCCGGCGTTTCCAATGATACAGATTGCGGATGCGGTGAATAAAAAACAGGCAGGATATGGACTGGATGAGTGCAATTCTGCCCGTGAAGTCAGAAAAGCAAAAGTTCCTGTCCTTTTGATCCATGGAGACGCCGATACATTTGTTCCATGTAGTATGTCTGAAGAAATTTATAAAAATTGTAAATCTCCAAAACAGAAGCTGATCATCCACGGGGCAGGACACTGCGAAAGTTATTATAAAGACAGAGAAGCTTATGAAGGAGCAATGGATTCATTTATAGGAGGAATCATAGAATGATGAAAACAAGAAAAGGATATCCTGTATACCCACTGACGGTAGCGCAAAAATTTCATTTGTATTATCTGCCATTTTGTCCGAATGCGGCAGTACTGAATATTGGTACAAGCCTGACAATTGGCACAGATCTGGATTGGGATGTACTCCGAGAGTCCATTTACAAAGCATATGAGAGAAATGAAGGGATGCGGATACGCTTTGCAAAGGACAAAGAGGGGAATGTATATCAGTATGTTGTAAGTGCAGAGCAGGACAGAAAAGAACGGGAGATAGAGTTCGTTGATTTCTCCAATGTGACTATGGAAGAGGCAGCTGATACGATGCAGAAATGGACAACTGTTCCATTTCCATTCGAGGATTCACTGATGACGAAAATTAAAATGATCCGCACTTCAGATGGATTCAACGGAGTGTATTTCCTCGGACATCATATGGTGGTAGATGCTCAGTCGCTGATCACATTTCTGAAGGATATTATTGAGCTGTACTGTAATGCAAAATATGAAGGTGTCCCATATCCAAAGGATATGTGTTCTTACATAGATCAGGTAAAGAAGGATCTCGCATATGAAGCCGGAAGTAAAGCACAGCAGCGAGACAGAGAATTTTTCAGGGAACTGATTGAAGCATCAGAGCCGGTTTATAACGGTGTTAATGGAACAGATAAGCTGGATGCAGCGAGGGAAATGTTTAAAAATCCAAAGCTTCGTTCCGCATTTAATGCGACAGATGATGTGAGTTCTGCATTGGATATCTTTCATTTGGAAGCAGAACCGACCAAACGTCTGATGGATTTCTGCGAAAAGTACCGGGTATCCCTGGCATGTCTTTTGTTAATGGGATTACGTACTTACTTCCAGAAAATGAATGGACAGGAGGATGTATCGATCAATAATGCGATTGCCAGAAGGGCTACATTAAAAGAAAAGAAATCCGGTGGAACAAGAATTCATTCGTTCCCGTTTCGTACCGTATTTTCAGAAGATGTGAAGTTTATCGATGCAGTATATGAAATCCGTGATAAGCAGAATGAATTATTCCGTCATGCAAATTATGACCCGACAGAATATTTCGCATATCGCTCCAGGACATATCCACAGCCACAGAAAGGACTGACGTATGAGCCGATGTCTTTGACTTACCAGCCGATGACATTGCAGGAGAAAGGACTGGAAGATCTTGGAGGAATTCAATATAAGACAAAATGGTATCCGAATGGAATGACAACGCAGGCAATGTATCTGACAGTCATGCACCGACCGGAGGATAATGGATTGGATTTCAACTTTGAACATCAGAAAAAAGCAATCTCAAGAGAAGAGTTGGAATATCTGTATTACTATTTATGTAAAATTATGTTCAAGGGAGCAGAAAATCCTGAACTTACAATTGGAGAAATTATAAAGCTTGTATAAAAGAAAGATGATCCGGATCATGTTGAGAATCACGATCAGGACAGAATGGAAAGGAAAAAATCATGTTTGAGCAGTTAGTAGATATTATTTGTAATTATGTAGAAATTGAACAGGAAGACATCAAGCCGGAATCACGTTTTATGGAAGATCTTGGATTCACATCCTTTGATTTTATGAGTATGCTTGGTGAAATAGAAGACGAGATGGATGTGGAGATTGAACAGGACAAGGCAGCAGATATCCGAACAGTTGGAGAAACTGTAGCGTATCTTGAGTCTTTGAAGTAGAGGGAAAAGAAAATGGAATATAGAACAATTCGCGATATTCTTACAAATGCAGAAAAATGTTTTGGAAATGAAGACGCAATCCGTTACAAAACAGGAAAAAATGAAATTGCGGCAAAAACATACACACAGTTGAAAGAAGACAGTGAGAGAATAACAGCATTATTGAAAAAACTGGGAGATCCAAAAAGTCATATCGCATTGATCGGTGCGACTTCTTATCTATGGATTGCTTCCTATTTTGGAATTGTGGACGGCGGAAATGTTGCAGTACCGTTGGATGTGTCACTTCCGGCAGAAGAACTGTGTGAACTTATCGACCGTGCAGATGTAACAATCCTGATTCTGGATGAGATTCGTAAAGATGTGATCGGAGCAGCGAAAGAAAAGTGTCCAAAACTGAAGTACATCCTTTCTATGCAGAAAGAAGCGAATGAGGGCAATATACTTTCTCTTAAAAAATCAATGATGGAACAAACGATAGATGAGGACACAGGAGCAGAAAAAACAGAGATTACTCCGGATCAACTCTGTACGATCATGTTCACATCAGGGACAACAGGAAAGAGCAAAGGTGTGATGCTGACACACAGAAATCTCGTTGAGAACGCGACATGTCTGGATATGAAGCTCCCAGAGAGAAATGTGATCCTGTCAGTTTTACCGATTCACCACGCATACTGCCTGAGTATGGATATCCTGAAAGGAATTTCTCTCGGTGCAATTATCTGTATCAATGACTCTTTGATGCGTGTAGCAAAAAATATCAAATTATTTAAGCCGAATATGATCCTGATGGTACCGCTTATGATTGAAACTTTTGCAAAAAAATTAGAAGACGTAAAAGACCTTCCGGAAAAAGTGGTAAAAGAAGCAGTATTTGGATCTCAGTTCCATACGATCTGCAGTGGAGGGGCATACCTGAATCCGGAGTATATTGAGCTGTTCGAACGTTTTGGAATCCAGATTCTCCAGGGATATGGAATGACAGAATGTTCACCGGTCATCAGTACAACCGTTGCATGGAATGTAAAAAAGAATTCAGTAGGACAGCTTCTTCCAAACTGCGAGGCAAAGACCGTAGATGGAGAACTGTGGGTTCGCGGAAGCAGTGTAATGCAAGGATATTACAAGATGCCGGAAGAAACAAAAACCGCACTGAAAGATGGATGGCTTTGCACAGGGGATCTTGGATATGTAGATAAAGAAAGGTTTATCTATCTGACAGGACGAAAGAAAAACCTGATCATTACAAAGAATGGAGAAAATGTCTCACCGGAAGAACTGGAGAATAAATTAAGTTCTTCAAGACTCGTGCAGGAAGTATTAGTAAGAGAAGCAAAAGGTGTGATCGAGGCAGAAATATATCCAGATGAGGAGTACGCAAAAAAACAGGGACTTGAAAGAGAAGAGGAAGTCCGTGTAGAACTCCAAAAACTGATTGATGAATATAATCAGGGTGCACCGGCGTATAAAAAGATTTATAGTCTGATCATTCGCGAGAAAGAATTTGAGAAGACAGCTTCAAGAAAAATCAAGAGATATTAAAAGACAGATAAAAAAGTCTGAATAAATGGAGGATTGCAAAAGCTTTGTGATTGCCGGATTTATTCAGACTTTTTTGTGTGAATGCGAAAGAACAGATCGTGTACGTTGACTTTTCGGCAGTTATTTACTATGATACTAAAGTCAAATAAGAAGAATAGTTATAGATTAGAAAGAATAGAATATGATGAAACAGTTGAAAATAGGAAATGTGACGCTGCCAAACCGTTACATCTTAGGACCGATGGCCGGAGTGACAGATCTTCCATTCCGTGTGTTGTGCAAAGAACAGGGAGCAGGTCTTTTGTGTATGGAGATGGTCAGCGCAAAAGCGATTTTATATAATAATAAGAATACAGAATCACTTCTGGAGATCCACCCGGATGAACAGCCGGTGTCACTGCAGTTTTTTGGATCAGATCCGAAGATTATGAGTGAGATGGCAAAACGTGTGGAAGAGCGTCCGTTTGATATCATGGATATTAATATGGGATGTCCGGTGCCGAAGGTTGTGCGCAACGGAGAAGGCTCTGCACTTATGAAGAATCCGAAGCTCGTTTATGAAATCGTCAGTGCAATGGTGAAGGCAATTGATAAGCCGGTCACTGCGAAGATAAGAAAAGGATTTGATGACAGCTGCATTAATGCGGTTGAGATCGCGAAGATCATTGAGGAGGCCGGGGCAGCAGCTGTAGCCGTGCACGGAAGGACAAGAGAACAGTATTACAGCGGACAAGCAGATTGGGATATCATCCGTCAGGTAAAAGAAGCTGTCTCTATTCCGGTAATTGGAAACGGAGATGTGACAAGCCCGCAGAAAGCAGAGGAGCTGGTAAAACAAACAGGGTGTGACGGAATCATGATCGCAAGAGGAGCACAGGGGAATCCATGGATCTTCTCCGAGATGATCACATATGAAGAGACAGGCACATTACCAGAACGTCCGGGAAAAGAAGAAGTTCGTGATATGATGCTTCGTCATGCCAGATTACAGTTGAAATACAAAGGTGAATTCATTGGTATCCGCGAGATGAGAAAACATGTGGCATGGTATACAAAGGGATTGAAAGGTTCTGCAAAATTGCGTGAAGAAATCAACCGCGTAGAGTCCTATCAGGAACTGGAAGAACTGCTCTTTCAGAGACTATAGGAAAAGAAGTTCCGGGACTTCGGAAAACAGTTGGAAAACAGAATGGAAAAAGTTCGGAAAAAGGCGGTTTTAAAGGCTTTTCATACACTGCGCAGAAGTGACCTGTGAGAGTGAAATTGCTTGACAGAAAGCGCGAGTTTGAGTATAATATTGAAATTGCGGACGGACGCTGATACAACGATTGGCGTTCAGGAGAAAAAGACAGCAGACATGCATTTTAAAACCGATAATATGATGTAAGTGTCAAAAGTATAAATTGCATAGCAATGGAGCAATCCGGTTACATCATAATATCTGTAGACAGAGAAGAAACTTTGAATGCATGAAAAGTATAGACAGAAAATGATTTGCAGAGAATCTGTAAATGTTGTAGGAAACGAAACGTTATTGCAACAGGCAGTGACGGTAAGGAAGTAGAAAGGAAGCAGGAACAATGGCAGAGGCAAAAAAAAGATTACTTACTTATGCCGGATTAAAGGCAATTGAGGATGAACTTGAGAATCTGAAAGTAGTAAAGAGAAAAGAAGTTGCAGGTAAGATCAAAGAGGCAAGAGAGCAGGGAGACCTTTCCGAGAACGCTGAGTATGATGCAGCGAAAGACGAGCAGAGAGATATCGAAGCCCGTATCGAGGAGCTTGAGGCAATCCTGAAGAATGCAGAAGTTGTAGTAGAGGATGAAGTAGACTCTGATAAGATTAACATCGGATGTACAGTAGCTGTATATGATGAAGAGTTTGACGAAGAGATTGAATTCAAAATCGTAGGATCTACAGAGGCTAACAGCCTTCAGGGCAAGATTTCCAACGAATCTCCGGTTGGAAAGGCGCTTCTCGGACGTGAAGTCGGCGATGAAGTAGTCGTAGAGACACAGGCAGGAGATATTACCTATAAAGTATTGAAGATTGAGAGATCTATTTAAGAGATAAGGAGTAAGGAAAGTGGCTGGACAGAAGAATGGACAGGAACAGGATATTAATCAGTTAAGAAAGGTTCGCCGTGAGAAGCTGGCTAATCTTCAGGAAGCGGGCAAGGACCCATTTCAGATTACAAAATATGATCAGACACACCACTCTCTGGAAGTAAAAGAGCTGTACAATGCTCACGAAGCAGAGCTTCTTGCAGGAAGAGCTGCTGTGAATACAGAGGGTATGGATGAGCAGGAAGCAAAGCAGGCAGTCAATGACGATTACAATGAGCGCAGAGAGATCATGGATGCAAGTCCGATCCATGTGAGCATCGCGGGACGTATGATGTTTAAGCGTGTGATGGGTAAAGCTTCATTCTGCAATATTCAGGATCTGGATGGAAGCATCCAGGTATATGTTGCAAGAGATGTGATCGGTACAGATGCATATGCAGATTTTAAGAAGTCTGACATCGGTGATATTTATGGTGTGAAAGGTTATGCCTTCCGTACAAAGACAGGTGAGGTTTCTATCCATGCTGAAGAGATGACACTGCTCTCTAAGAGTCTTCAGATCCTTCCGGAGAAGTTCCATGGCATGACCAACACAGACCTGAGATACCGTCAGAGATATGTTGACCTTATTATGAACCCGGAATCAAAGGATGTATTTATCAAACGTTCTAAGATCATCAGCGCAATCAGAAGATTCCTTGGTGATCAGGGATTCCTGGAGGTAGAAACTCCGATCCTGACAAGTAATGCCGGCGGAGCATCTGCAAGACCGTTTGAAACACACTTTAATGCACTGAACGAAGACCTGAAGCTTCGTATTTCTCTGGAGCTTTATTTGAAGAGACTTATCGTAGGCGGTATGGAAAAGGTATACGAGATTGGTCGTGTATTCCGTAATGAAGGTCTTGATACAAGACATAATCCAGAGTTCACGCTGATGGAACTCTATCAGGCATACACAGATTACAATGGAATGATGGATCTGACAGAGAATATGTACCGCTATGTGGCA
>OLWB01002627.1_pt1 | contig 14100 bp, 12 predicted proteins | sample 1673331 | NCBI WGS metagenome assembly OLWB01 (sample SAMEA3178943, study PRJEB25190) | human gut metagenome | biome: human gut; feature: human-associated habitat; material: faeces | place: Austria | collected 2013
TCCAATAGGAATAAAAGATAATATTTGTACAAAAGGTGTAAAAACAACTTGTTCTTCAAAAATGTTAGAAAATTTTATTGCACCATATGATGCAACAGTTATGGAAAAAATAAATGATAAAGAACTTGTAAATTTAGGAAAATTAAATATGGATGAATTTGCAATGGGTGGTTCAACAGAACATTCATATTTTCATGTTACAAGAAATCCATGGAATTTAAATAAAGTACCAGGTGGATCTTCTGGTGGTTCAGCTGCAGCAGTAGCAGCAGGAATGGTTCCATGGGCATTAGGAACAGATACAGGTGGATCTATAAGAGAACCTGCAGCTTTTTGTGGTGTTGTTGGATTAAAACCTACATATGGATTAGTTTCAAGATATGGAGTTGTAGCATTTGCTTCATCATTAGACCAAGTAGGTCCAATAACAAAAGATGTAACAGATTGTGCAATGCTTCTTAATATAATTGCAGGAAAAGACAATATGGATACAACATCTGTAGAAAGACCAAAAGTAGATTATACAAAAGCCTTAAAAAATGATGTTAAAGGATTAAAAATAGGAGTTCCAAAAGAATTTTTCGGAGAAGGAATAAATGCAGAAGTTAAAGAAAATTTAGAAAAAGCTATTGAAACATATAAAGAACTTGGAGCAGAAGTAGAGGAAGTATCTTTGGATATAGCAGAATATGCTTTAGCTTCATACTATATAATTGCCTGTGCAGAAGCAAGTTCAAATTTAGGTAGATTTGATGGAGTTAGATATGGTCATAGAGCAAAAGAATATAGTAATGTAAAAGAATTAATTACAAATTCAAGAACTGAAGGTTTTGGACCAGAAGTAAAAAGAAGAATAATATTAGGAACATATGTATTAAGCTCAGGATACTATGATGCATATTATAAAAAAGCACAACAAGTTCGTACATTAGTAATGAACGAGTTTAAAAAAGTGTTTGATAATTATGATGTTATTTTAACACCAACATCACCAACAGTAGCATTTGACATTGGTTCAAAAATCAATGATCCTCTTGCAATGTATTTAGCAGATATTTGTACAGTATCTGTAAATATTGCAGGACTTCCAGGAATATCTATCCCATGTGGTGTAGATAAAGAAGGAATGCCTGTAGGAATGCAATTAATAGGAAATAGATTTGCAGAAGAAACATTATTAAATGCTGCATATACTTTTGAGCAAAAAGTTAAATTTAGTGAAAAATACAAACCAGAATTCAAGAAATAGTAAGGAGGAAAAGTAATGGTAAGAGATGGTTACGAAGTAATAATAGGACTAGAAGTTCATGCAGAACTTTCTACAAAAACAAAAATCTTTTGTTCATGTCCTACAACATTTGGGGCAGAGCCAAATACACATACATGTCCAATTTGTATGGGAATGCCAGGAACACTTCCTGTACTAAATGAAAAGGTTGTAGAATATGCAGTAAAAGCAGGTCTTGCAACAAATTGTGAGATAGAAAGAAATAGTAAAAATGATAGAAAAAATTATTTTTACCCAGATTTACCAAAAGCATATCAAATATCTCAATATGATAAACCTTTATGTAATCATGGATATATAGAAATAGAAGATGATGAAGGAAACAAAAAGAAAGTAAGACTTTTAAGAATCCATATAGAAGAAGATGCTGGAAAATTAAATCATAATGAATTTGCCGATGATAGTTTAGTAGATTTAAATAGAGCGGGAGTTCCACTAATAGAAACAGTATCAAACCCAGACATGAGAAGTTTAGGAGAAGTAGATAGATACTTAAAAAAATTAAAATCAATATTTGAATATATAGAAGTTTCAGATTGCAAAATGCAAGAAGGTTCATTTAGGGCTGACGTTAATGTTTCTGTAAGAAAATTCGGGGAAACAAAATTTGGAACACGTACAGAAATGAAAAACATGAACTCATTTAAGTCAATTTCAAGAGCTATTGAATATGAGTACAATAGGCAAATTGATTTATTAGAAAATGGGGAAAAAGTAGTACAAGAAACATTAAGATGGGATGATGTTTCAGGCAGGACTTTTTCGATGAGAGATAAGGAAGAAGCTCAAGATTATAGATATTTTCCAGAACCAGATTTAGTAGCAATCAAATTAACTGATGAATATATAGAAAATATAAAAAAGAACTTACCAGAACTTCCAGAAAGTAGAAAAGTAAGATATATTTCAGAATATGGATTAGCAGAAAGAGATGCAAAGATAATAACTAACTCAAAATACTTATCTGATTTATTTGAAGAAGCAAGTAATATATGTGGAAATAGAAAAGCAGTAAGTAATTGGATAATTTCAGATATTTCTAGAATATTAAATGAAAAAGAACTAGAGCCTGAAAATATACCTTTTAAAGCAGAAGATTTAGCAAAAGTCGTTACATTAATCGAAAAAGGAACAATAAGTTCAAGCATTGGAAAAAAGGTTATTGAAGAATTATTTGAAAATCCAAAAGACCCAGAAACAATTATAAAAGAAAATGGCTGGATTCAAATTTCAGATGAAGGTGAAATAAGAGAAGTAGTTCTTAAGATTATAGAAGAAAACCAAGAATCAGTAAATGATTATAGAAATGGTAAGGATAGAGCTTTAGGATTTTTAGTAGGACAAGCAATGAAGCAAACAAAGGGAAAAGCAAATCCACAGCTTCTAAATAAATTTTTTAAAGAAGAAATTGGAAAATAAAAACTTAATATTATATTAAGATAGGGAGCATATATTGACATAGTGCTCCTTTAATCATATAATATATTTTAAGGGGAAATTTTTTAGGAGTTAAAATGGAAGAAAAATTAAATACTTTAAAACAAGCGATTAATGATGAGGAATTTATGAATCTAATTAAAGATTTGTATACAAATGAAACTGTAAATAAAATGAAAGAATATAGACAACACTGTGATATAAGTACATTTGAGCATTCTTTAAATGTATCATACATAAGTTATAAAATTTGCAAAAAATTAAACTTAGATTATAAATCAATGGCAAGAGCAGCATTGCTACATGACCTATTTTTATATGATTGGCGAAACAGCAAAAAGGAATTAAAATTAGAGGGATATCATGCATTTGTACATCCCAAAATAGCACTAAAAAATGCAGTAAAATTATATGAACTAAACGAAAAAGAGCAAGACATAATTATAAAACATATGTGGCCTGTGACTTTAGCTATGCCAAAATACAAAGAAACATGGATAATAACTTTAGTAGATAAATACAGTGCAATCCAGGAAACAAGAGAATATATAAAAAAGAAATTACAAACTAAAAAAGCATACAGATATGCATATGTATTCTTATGCCTATTATTCGTAGGGAGAATAATTTAAGAAAGAGGATTAAATATGATAAAAGTATTAATTAATGGTATAAATGGAAAGATGGGACAAGAGGTAGAAAACGCAATAAGAAATTCTAATGAATTTGAGGTAATATGTGGATTAGACTTAGAAAATAATATAAAGCACGAATTTCCTGTATATAAAAATACTTTAGAAATTGAAAAAAAGCCAGATGTAATTATAGACTTTTCTGTACCAAAAGCTACTTTAAATATTGCAGAATATGCTTTAGAAAATAATATTCCAATTGTTATAGCAACTACACGGACTATCAAATGAGGATATAGAGATGCTAAAACTTTATTCAAAAAAGATTCCTGTGTTTCAATCTGCAAATATGTCATATGATATATGTTTAATGAAAAAAATTGTGGCAGAAGTCACAAAAGCATTATCTAATACAGATATAGAAATAATAGAAACACACCATAATAGAAAGGTTGACGCACCAAGTGGAACAGCATTACTATTGGCAGATTCAATAAATTCTGTATTAAAAGATAAAAAGGAATATAATTTTGATAGACTTAGCAAAAGAGAAAAAAGAAGTAATAAAGAAATTGGATTTTCTTCAATTAGAGGAGGAAACATTGTAGGAGAGCATACAGTAAGATTTTTTGGAGAAAGTGAAACATTTGAAATTACACACAAAGCATACTCAAGAGCTGTATTTGCAGAAGGAGCATTAAAAGCAGCAAGATTTATTATAGAAAAAGAAAATGGATATTATAAAATGGAAGATATGATATAAAAAATAAAAGGTTTATGTAGTAGCATAGACCTTTTATTTTTTTTTAGGAAAAATCGAGTTTTCCTATACAATAAAAGCATTGCACACAATTTTACGAATGTAAAATTGGCACACGAACAAAGACGCGGGCGATGTAGATTTTTAATAAGCAAAAAGTTTAATAAAGCCCACTTTTTGTTCTTTATTGAAAAGGAGTATTTTATAATATAATTTTGGATGTTGACAAATAAAAACATATGTTTTATAATTGGCATAGGTGATATTTATGGATAGAATAATAATGCATATAGATGTAAATAATGCTTTTTTATCATGGACAGCAGTAGAAATGCTAAAGAAACGGAAGTAAGCTAGATATAAGAACTATTCCAGCAATAATAGGCGGGGATGAATCAAAGAGGCATGGAGTTGTACTTGCCAAAAGTAATATTGCAAAGCAGTTTGGAATAAAAACAGGGGAACCAATTTATTTTGCTAGAAAAAAGTGTCCGAATTTAAAAGTATTTGCCTCTAATCATAAAATGTATAGGGAATATTCAGATAGATTGTATCAACTATTTAGTGAATATATAGATAAAATAGAAAGATTTTCAATCGATGAATGTTTTTTAGATATGACAAATTTTATAGGAAAAAATGAAAATATTCTAACTATTGCAAAAGAAATATCTACGAGAGTAAAAAAAGAACAAGGCTTTACTGTAAATATAGGAATAGCACCTAATAAATTATTAGCAAAAATGGCATCAGATTTTGAAAAGCCAGATAAAATTCATACTCTTTGGAAAGATGAAATAGAAGATAAAATGTGGCCACTTAAAGTGAGTGAACTTCTTATGGTTGGTAAAAGAAGTATTCCTAAACTAGATAAAATGGGAATAAGAACCATAGGTGACTTAGCTAAAGAGGATAAAACAAGAATTGTAAATGCATTTGGTAAATTTGGAAAAATGATATGGGAATATGCAAATGGCATTGATGAAACACCTGTAAACTATTTAGTGGAAAAGCCAAAGGGAATAGGTAATTCAGTAACACTTCCAACAGATTATAACAGTTTAGAAAATTTAAATAAAGTTTTACTTGAATTAACAGAACAAGTAACATATAGGCTGCGCGCTGAAAATATGCTAGCAAATGTTGTAAATGTTCAAATTAAAACAAAAGATTTTAGAATATTTTCACATCAAAGAAAAATGGAATTTCCAACTGCTAGTACCAAAATTATATATGAAGAAGCTAGGAAATTAATTTCAGAACTATATAAAACCGGTACATATGTAAGGTTAATAGGAATTAGAGTAGATGATTTAGTAGACGAAAAAGATAGACAAATATCTTTATTTGAAAATAATGAAAATAGAAAACAAGAAAAGCTAGATTATACATTGGACAAATTAAAAAATAAATTTGGATATAATAGTATAAAAAGAGCTGGAGAATTAAAAAAAGAAAAGAGATGACCCAATGAGAGAAAAAGTCATCTCTTTTCAAAAATATGAAAGTTTTATTTGCAATGTGGCAGTGAGACCACATTGTGTGCAATGTTAAATATATTAAAAATATATTTAACAGGGGGTAGCTAATTAAAATTTAGTTCTATTAATATATACATAACTTACAATTGCAATTACTGCAATAATACTAATAATAGTTGCTGTATATATGCCAATATAATTTCCTGTTTGAGGAATGTCCTTAGTTGGTAATACATCTAATGCAATTATAGGACATTTATCATTTTCCTTTTCACCTGGAACTTTATCCTCTTCATAAGTGATTTTTACATTTTCATTTGTAGGTAAATTAATACCAACAATTTTACTATCAAAAGTACTATTTAAAGCAATTCTGTATGAAAATGTTGCAGTTTGACCTGCTTCAAGTTTAGAGATTTTCCAAGTAATAGAATTATCTTTTTTATCTACTTCAGCTGTAATTTCACCTATGCTTGGTTTAGTAAGTTGTGCATATTTGAAATTGTCTATAATATTTTGTGGAAAATAATCTTTTATAACTATATTATCTAGTTCATAACTTTCTCTTATTAAACTTGAGTAAATTTTATCCGTTACAGTTTTTTCTGCTTCTTCATCTGATACATATAAAACTTCGCCAGAAGTAGGAGCAGCAGAAGTACCAAATATTTTTTCAGCAACTTGTTTGTATGTTGGTTTTGGTTCTTCTTTAGAAGCTTCAATTTCATCATCTGTCATTTCAATTAACATAGAGATAACATTTACACCAGATTTTTTTAATTCCAATAATTTATTTTTGGTAGGAACTGCAGTTTTATCAGTATAAGTATCCATTGTAACACCCATAGCAGTATTAGGTATAGCATCTGTTAAAAGAATAATATAATTTTCAGTATCTTCGTCTTTATTTGTGGCTAATAATTTATCTGCTGCTATAAGACCTGCCTCTATATTTGTTCTTGCACCCATGGTATCTTTAGAAACAGTTTCTAATGCTTTTTTCAAAGTATCTTTATTATTTGTAAGAGATTTAGTAACTGTTTTAGCATCTTTTTCTGTTCCTTCAACAGTATAGCCTTCATCATTTAATTCAGCATTTGTAGCGAATTCTACAACTCCAATTTTCATGTTAGGATTTGCTTCTAATAATTTTGTTATTAATGTTTGAGAAGCATCTAATACAGCTTGTTTTCTAGTTGTAAGTTCACCATTAATAGTAACTTTATTAGTTGACATACTTCTTGATGAATCTATAAGTAAAACTACATTTGCTTTTTTATTTTCTAACTTTTCTGCTTTATTTTTAACAGTTAAGCTAATATCTACATATTTATCAGTAGTATTACATTCTATCATTTTCTTTTCAAATTCGCCATATTTTCCAAATGTTATATTGCAAACATTATTTTCTACTAATTTCATAGTTGCATCAGCTTTATTTACAGTAGAAGAACCAAAAGAAATAGTATATGTTAATAAAAGCAAAACAAAAAGAATACTACAAAATTTTAATACTTTTTTCATATCTATAACTCCTTTTTATTATTTTATACAAAAAATAAAATTTAATACTAAAAGCATTATAATATATTTTTTTACAAATTTCAACAAAAAAATAAAAGAAATAAATTATTTTTATTGGTATTTAAAAAAATAATTTTTTATGATAAAATGAAAATCGAAAAGGAGAATGATATGGGACAAATAATTGATGGAAAGATTTTAGCTAAAAAAATAAGAGGAGAACTAAAGAAAGAAGTAGATACTTTCAAAATAAAACCTTATTTAGCAGTAATAATGGTTGGAAATAATGATGCATCAAAAGTATATGTAAGAAATAAAAGTAAAGCTTGTGAAGATGTAGGTATAATATTCAAAGAATATTTATTAGAAGAAAATATAAGTATGAAAGAACTTTTAGAGGTAATAGAAAAATTAAATAATGATAAAAATGTAACTGGAATTTTGCTTCAAAGTCCTATACCAAAACATTTAAGAATAGAAGAAGCTTTTGAAAAAATTTATAAAGAAAAAGATGTTGATGGATTTAATCCATATAATGTTGGAAAATTAACAATAGGAGAAGATATTTTTATTCCATGTACACCACTTGGCATTATGAAGATGCTAGAAGAGTATAATATAAAAATAGAAGGAAAGAAAGTAGTTATAATAGGTAGAAGCAATATTGTTGGAAAACCGATGGCAGCTTGCATGCTTGCTAAAAATGCAACAGTAACTATTTGCCATTCAAAAACTAAAAATTTAAAAGAAGAAGTAAAAAAAGCAGATATTATTATTGCAGCAACAGGAAAGAGAAATATAGTAACTAGTGATATGGTTAAAGAAGATGCGGTAATAATTGATGTAGGAATGAATAGGGATGAAAACGGAAAACTTTGCGGAGATGTGGATTTTGAAAATATAAAAGAAAAAGCAAGTTTCATAACCCCAGTTCCTGGTGGAGTTGGCCCCATGACAATAGCGATGTTAATGAATAATGTTGTTAAGGCATATAAGTTGCAAAATAAGTTATAAAGGAGAATAAAAACAGTATTTATATGATAGCAGAAGTTATAATAAATAGTACAGTAAAGAGCCTAAATAAAACATTTGATTATGAAGTTCCAAAAAATTTAAAAGTAGAGATTGGAAGCAGAGTTTTTATACCATTTGGAAAAAGCAAAAATCCTGAAGAAGGAATTGTTGTAGGATTAAAAGAAAAATCTGAATTTAAAGTAAAAGAAATATTAAAGCTTCAAGCAGAAAAAATAGAAAAAGAAAAAATAAATTTGGCTAAATATATGTCAGATAGATACTTTTGCAATATATCTGATTGCCTAAAATTAATGCTTCCACCAGGTACTAAAACTAAAAATACTAAAGATAGAGTAAAAGAAAAAACAATCAATTTAATAAATATAGCAAAAGAAAAAGAAGAAATAGAAAAAGCAATTGAAGAAAAAAAGATAAAATCAGATAGGCAGATAGCAATATTAGAATTTGTTATAAATAACGGAGTGTCTTCAATTGAAGATATAGAATTATTTACAGATGGAACTAAAGCAATAGTAAGTACACTAATTAAAAATGGGTATTTAGAATATGAAGAAACTAAGGTAGAAAGAAATCCATTTTTGCACAAAATACTTAAAAAAGAAAAAGAGTTTAATCTAACTGAAGAGCAAAGATATGCAGTAGAAAATATAAAAGAAGAAGGAGAATATTTGTTATTTGGGGTAACTGGTTCAGGAAAAACAGAAGTTTATTTAAGGCTAATAGAAAGAGAACTAAACAAAAACAAATCAAGTATTATGCTTGTTCCAGAAATTTCACTTACACCGCAAACTGTTGATAGATTTATTAGCAGGTTTGGAGAAGATAAAATAGCAGTACTTCATAGTAAATTATCTGTGGGAGAAAGGTTCGACCAGTGGAACAAAATTAAGGAAGGAAGAGCAAAAATAGTAATAGGGGCAAGGTCCGCTATTTTTGCACCAGTAAAAGATTTGGGAATAGTTATAATTGATGAAGAACATGATGAGTCATATATATCAGAAATGACACCAAGATACAATGCTAAAGAAGTAGCAAGATTTATAACAAAAACGAAACATATTCCGTTAGTATTAGGAAGTGCAACCCCGGATATATCAACATATTATAATGCAAAAGAAGGAAATATAAGACTTCTAGAGCTTACAAAAAGAGCAAATCAAGGAGCAATGCCTGTTTCAAAAATAATTGACTTAAGAGAAGAACTTGCAAACGGGAATAAAACCATGATTAGTAGGGAATTAGAAGAAGAAATAAAAAATAATCTAGAGTGTAAAAAGCAAACAATACTATTTTTAAATAGAAGAGGATTTTCAACATTTATTATGTGCAGAGATTGTGGATATACTGTAAAGTGTAAGAGATGCAATATTACAATGACATATCATAAAAGAGAAAACAAACTAAAATGCCATTATTGTGGATATGAAGAAAATGCTGTAAAAGTATGTCCAATGTGTCATAGTGAAAATATAAGATATTTTGGAGCAGGAACTCAAAAATTAGAAGAAGAAATTAAAGAAAAATTTCCAGAAGCCACAACAATACGAATGGATGTAGACACTGTATCAAAGAAAAATTCACATGAAGAAATACTTACTAAATTTAGAGAAGAAAAAATAGATATTCTTATTGGAACTCAGATGGTAGTAAAGGGTCATGATTTTCCAGATGTAACTCTTGTTGGAGTAATTTCAGCGGACAGCAGTTTGAATTTTGGTGATTTTAAAGCAACAGAAAGAACATTTCAAACATTAACTCAAGTTATTGGAAGAGCGGGAAGAGGAGAGGTAGAAGGAAGAGCATTAATTCAAACATATAACCCAGATAATTATGCTATTGAATATGCAAAAATACAAGATTATAATTTGTTTTACAATACAGAAATAATGCTAAGGAAGCAATTGAAATATCCACCATTTTGCGATATAATATTAATAGATGTGTCTTCAACAAAACTTAATGAGCTAGAAGATACAGAGAAAAGAATGCATAAATATTTAAAAGAAAGGGTCATAAATGAAAAGTTTGGGTTATTACTTTATAGTCCAGTTCCAGCACCAATTGATAAGATAAAAGATAGATATAGAGGAAGAATTTTAATAAAATGCAAATATGACTCAAGAATAAAAGAATTGTTATTAGATTCTTTAAAAGAATTTTATAAAATGAAGAAAAAGGATGTAAGGGTAAATATAGAGCTAAACCCAAATAATATGTTATAAGTAGAAAGGAAATAAAAAATGGCAACTAGAGAAATAAGAAAAAATGGGGATGAAATTTTAAGAAAGAAATCTAAGATAGTAGAAAATATAGATGATAGAATAAGAGAATTATTAGACGATATGGTAGAAACAATGCATGAATATAATGGAGTAGGATTATCAGCAGTACAAGTAGGAATATTAAAAAGACTTGTAGTAATAGATTTATATGATGGAAAAGAACCTTTAAAATTAGTAAATCCTGAAATAGTAAAACAAAAGGGAACTCAAGAAGTTGAAGAAGGCTGCTTAAGCTTTCCAAACCAATTTGCTAAAGTTATAAGACCAATGGAAGTAACGGTTAAAGCTCAAGATGAAAATGGAAAGAATATAACAATAAAAGGAAAAGAGCTATTAGCACAGGCTTTAGCACATGAGATAGATCACCTAAATGGAAATCTTTTTGTTGATATAATGGAAGAAGGAACTTTAGAATATATTGATGAAAATGGAAACAAAATAAAATAATAGCTTAATTTGAAAAGTCTTATATAACAAAAAAGATTGAAAGGAATGAAATTTTATGAGAATAGTTTTTATGGGGACACCGGACTTCGCAAAGGTGTCTTTAGAAGGGTTATATAATAGTGGACATGAAATTTTGGCAGTAGTAACAAATCCCGATAAACCAAAAGGAAGAGGTATGAAACTTTTGGCTTCTCCAGTAAAAGAATATGCACTAGAAAAAGGTTTTAAAATTTATCAACCAATAAAGGTTCGAAAAAATGAGGAATTTATAAATGAAGTAAGGGGGTTAAATCCAGATGTATTAGTAGTCGTTGCATATGGAAAAATACTACCTAAAGAAATTTTAGAAATACCTAAATATGGAGCTATAAATGTACATGGTTCTTTACTTCCTAAATATAGAGGTGCAGCACCAATTCAGTGGGCTGTTATAAATGGCGAAGCCGAAACAGGAATAACAACAATGTTTATGGATGAAGGTATGGATACAGGTGATATGATCTTAAAAGAAAGCACAAAAATAGGAGAAGATGAAACAACAGGAGAACTTTGGGAAAGGATGTCTTATATAGGTTCAAAATTGTTAGTACAGACATTGGAGAAAATAGATAATATAAAAGAGAAAGATAAACTAAGCTTTGAAGAATTAAAAATTATAGTTGGGGCGGAGAAGCAAGGAGAAGATTTTTCTGTTGCACCAATGTTACAAAAGGAAATTGCAAAAATTGATTGGTCAAAATCAGGAATAGAAATAAAAAATTTAGTAAGAGGACTAAATCCAATAATTGGTGCATATAGTATGCTAAATGGCAAAAAGATAAAATTTTGGAAAGTTGATTTAGTTACAAATAATGAAATAGAAAGGGAGTTTCCTGAAACAAAAGAATATGCAGAAAGAATAAGTAAGATAGAAAATGGAACTATTCTTTTTGCAGATAAGAAAAAAGGAATATTTGTTAAAACAAATGATGGAGCAATAGCACTTCTTGAACTTCAAGGAGAAAATAGCAAAAAAATGGATTTTAAGTCATTTTTAAACGGAAATAATGTAGAAGCTGGAGAAATATTTGAGTAAAATAATAACTTAGAACAGAGAAAAAGGCATAAAGATAAAATTATAAAAAACTATTGCAAGAAAAAAATAAAATTGCTATAATTAAGGCATAAATAAAAAAGGGGGACCACTTATGGTAGCAAGTGATTTTAGAAAAGATGCAAGAGAGCATTTGAATGGAAATTGGAAAATGGCTATATCAGTTTCTTTGATTTATGCGGCAATTACATTTATTATAGGATTATTAGGAGCATTTACATTTGGACTATTGTCAATAGCAGAAACAGTAGCATTTCCGGCAATTATCTATGGATTAGCATATACATACTATCATTTAAGAAATGGTGATAAAGTTAGTTATTTTGACTTTTTAAAAGTTGGATTTAAAAATTTTGGACGTAGCTGGGGAATTCTGGGAAGAATACTATTAAAATGTATAGTTCCTATTGTTATATCAATAGTAGGAAGTATAATATTTATAGTAGTACTTGCAGCATATGGAGTAACAAGTTCAGTGTTTTTAAACAGTATAGATGCAAATACATCATATAAATATGATTCTTCTTTATATGACGATTATTATGATAATTATAAATATGACTATGATGATTATTATAGTGATGACTATTTATATGAGTATAATAAAGAATTAGGAAAAGCAGCAGGAAATATAGCATTATTAAGTGGACTTTCAATAGGTGTAATGGTATTATTAATATTATTTGTAGCACTATATATAGGAATGAGTATTTGGCTTATGGTAAAATCACTGCTTTATGTGCTTGCATATTACATTGCTGTTGATAATGAAGATATGACTCCAAAAGAAATTGTAGAGATGAGTGAAAATCTAATGAAAGGAAATAGAGGAAGATATTTCTGTTTAATGCTTTCTTTCATAGGATGGTTCTTATTAATATATTTAGCAACAGTTATAATAGGCTTTGCAAGTTTATTCATTCTAACTTCTATTGTTTTTAATATAGGAGTAGCAATATTAACACCATATATAATTTTTGCAAGTTTGTCATTCTATGAGCAGATGAAAATAGAAAGAGGAGTGGCAGGAAATGTTGGAAATGGTCATCAGGAGATTAATCAAAATATTAATACTTATGTAGCACCAACAGAAAATCAAAATGCAAATACATATACAGCACCAAACAATAATGAAATAACAATGGGAATAAATACACAAGAAAATAATATGAAAATTTGCCCAAACTGTGGAAAAGAAAATAGTAAAGATGCAAGTTTTTGTATGCAATGCGGAAGAAATTTATAAAAAAGATAACAATAAAAAGAGGTTTAATAAGTTTTAGATATTTAAAACTTTTAAGGCCTCTTTTTTATTTTTGTAGAAAATAGTTATAAACTTATATAGAATAAATGTCTATAAATACGCATTTAATTTATCAATATTTTCTCTTTGGAACTTATTAAAATCTTTTATAAGTTCAGTAGTACTTTTACATATATCAAGATCACAATTTAATATTTTTTGACATGCAATTACGCCCATCAAAGTTCCCTGAATCATAATTTCAGCAATATGGGAATTACTTTTGTCCTTTAAGGTATTAAACTGAACACCAGCAAAACTCATCATTTTATCTTTTAATGGAGTACAATCTGGAATTTCACCATATTTTTCAAAATGCTGGTTAATTTGACTCTGAGTATTCCCATATTGAGAATACATTGCAACTAACTGTTTTTTCATTTGTCTATCTGCAACTTTAGGTGCTAAGTAAGAAATAGAATCCATTCCCATTTTTGCGATTTTACTCACTTCATTTAAAACAGCGACATCAAGCTTGAAAGAGTTAGAGTTAGAATTTTGGTTATTGTTGCTAGTATCATGTTTACTAGAGGTATGTTTAACATTATATTCAAATTCTGAATTATTACTAGAATGGTCAGTTTTATCGCTTTGTTCCTGAAATGTTTGTGTACCCATATTGCTGCCTTTAATTTCATTTTTGAGATTTTTATCTTTATCCATATTTAACCTCCCGATAAATAAATATAATTTTATTTTGCACAAAAAAATTAAAAATATTAAAATAACATTTTGCACGTTCCAGACAATTTGTCGGCACTCTGTTATTCAACCAAATATACATCTTTGTATACAACGCCGAGTGCCACTGCCATTGA
>OLWB01002636.1_pt1 | contig 14074 bp, 9 predicted proteins | sample 1673331 | NCBI WGS metagenome assembly OLWB01 (sample SAMEA3178943, study PRJEB25190) | human gut metagenome | biome: human gut; feature: human-associated habitat; material: faeces | place: Austria | collected 2013
ATGTTTTATTATTTTTTTATATATCTAATATAATTATCTATTATTTTATTATATAAATCAATGATTTTTACGAATTTTAATAAATATTTATTTTATACTTCTACAAAGTGCAAATTTTGATACTGCTTGTCTATACATCGGAATTGTTTGCAAAATTATAGAAATATGTTCTGGTAAAACTTCATTAAATTTAACTTCTAAAACTACTTCATTATTATCAATAACATCATATGTAATTCTATTCATATTAAATAAATTACAATTATATAGTCCTGATTTTATTCTTTCATCGAAAGTTATTCGTACTTCGGAAATGTGATATGTATAAGCAAGACGTTTATAATCAACAATTACAGAAGGTTTTAATCCAAACACTTTGATATCAGTGATAAATTCTTTCATTAAACTGTTATTAAGTAATTCTTTATCAATATTATCAAATTGATTTGTTAATAAATGGATACAATTTTCTTTACTTATTTTTAGTTGATCCTTTGAGGTCATATTATTATGTTTCCATTTTCTTTCTAATCGGATAAAAGAGGAATCATTGTTATATATTCTTATTCTATATTTTTTTCTGTATAGAACCCCATCAATTTTTTCATAATAAGCTGTTGAATTGATATCATCGAAATACAAACTTCTTATAAAGTAAGTGTTATCTAAATTTACAGAATTTTTATCTACATTCATAGCAAGCGCTAGTCTTTGCTTTAAAATCAAACTCATTTGTTTACTTATTATGAATTTTATTTCATGTCTATATTTTCTTGTATTCATATATCTAATCACCAAAGTATTCTTTCATTTGTGCGTTTGACAAGCCAAACTGTGTTTTAGTTTGTGATAATAAATAATCTTCTCTTTTATCGATGTATTCTTTTAATTTATCAATATTTTCGTTCCATTCCTCTATTGATGAACCCCATCTTTTCATATCTCTTTCCATTTCGGGAGCTAATTTATTGTATATCTCGTCTAACTTTTTTAATATATTTTCTTTTTTCCATGTGTTTTTCATGTTATAGCTTAGTCGTTCTAAAAAAATTTTTTTGAATGTATCATTTTTCATCATATTTCTCATAAGCGAAGTATCTAAATTATATCCTTCTTGCATTCCATTTGGGTTTAAAATGAAGGAATAATAGTTGTTTCTGTAGTTATACCATGCATAATCCAAATCATAAAATATGAAGTGTAATTTTCCATTATCAACATCTTTATGTGAAAAAAACCTACAATTTATTATATCATTGTTAGTTACATAAAGTTCTGCTATCCAATAATCTGCCATGTTCTCAATGTTTATTTTTTCCTTAATGTAGTCATAATTTTTTTGCAATGCCATATTGTTATTGTTAACATAATTAAGTATGGAAGTATAGAATTTAGATGTTCCGACAGTAATTGTATTATCAATTCTCATTATATTAGCATCTTCTTCATTTACATTATAATGATTTGATATAAAAGTTTCATCAACTTTTTCTCTTATATTATATATACCGTGATATTCACCGTTTATGTAAAGAATTACCGATTTGTAGGCTTGTACATCTACAGATGTATACTCATCAACCATTGAAGTGCTTAGGATGTCTCGTAGAAACGTTGTTTTATAATCCTGAGAACCAGATCTTAAAACTAATGTATCAAATGACGAAAAATCTCTGTTATCAAATACTTTATAGTTAAGTTTGGACTTTCCATATTTTTTTTTGAATTTTAAAGCATAACTTTTTTTAGGCAATGATCTAGTTGAACCACCAAATAGTTTTATTCCGCAAGGAATACTGAAACTCTTGCCATTTTCATAGAGTTCTGCGTATGCGCTATATTCTATGTTTGAATTAGTATTAGCTTCTAAAGTCCTAAATTCGTTTGGATTTAGCGAAACAGACATGACAGGAAGTGTATGATTTTCATTCACTATATAACTTTTAGTAACAACATTACTTTGTACCTTTCCATCCTCCTTTGATATTACTTTTAATACACTAGTTTTTTTTATAAAAAGAGGACTTTTATATACATTCGAAGATGTTGTAGGTTTACTTCCATCTAATGTATAGTAAATAGTCCCAGGAGCATTTATGGTTATTTCTACAGAATCAACGTTGTTATAAATTCCAGAAGAAATACTTACAAGCGGTGTTGCAGAAATTTCTCTAGTTCCAGTATTATTTGATTTGTTAGGAGTAGGTGAACTAATATAGTAGAATCCGTGCTGACCTCTACCATAACTATATCCATTTGGTATATTAGAAATCATTACAGAATCAATAATATTATTATCTTTAAACAAATATAATGATTCTATCTTTGAAAGTTTGAAGTTAGTATGTATATATGAATCATTTGTGAGATTTGAATCTCCAGATAACATTACAATATAATATTCACCAGACTTAAGTGTTTTATCAGGTAAATTAAACATTTTTGTGTCTTTACTAGATAAATTGTAATTTTTTAAATTTATTTCATGATTTGAATTATTTTTTAATTCAACCCAACTATAATAGTTATTACCGTTTTGTGGCATATATGAGTAATTATTATTCATAACCTCATTAATTATTAAATCATCAGGTGTACTAATTTTCTCGTTAAATTTTTCGACCCCGTTGTTATCGTTAGAATAACCTGGACTTATAACATTTGACTCTACAAATTGATTGTTAACTTTTATCATAGCTATTCCATTTTCAAGGTTTTTATATTCTTGTTTTTCGATAATTTTACCATTTTTTCCTAGTATAATAACCCCATTTTTTGAGTTTAATTTAAAATTTGTTTCTATTATATCATTGTTCTTGTTTTTGCCAGACGTGTATAAAACTACAACTTCATTAGGTTTTAATATTTTATCAGGAAGATTATATTTAAATATTGAATTCATATTATTAGTATCATCAGATGATGACAATGTATAATTTTTTAAATTTATTTCCTCATCACCGGTGTTGGTAAGTTCAATATATCCTAAAAATTGATCATTAATTTTGAAATTCCCGTTATTTTTAGGTAAAAACTCCGTTATTTTTAATATATCTTCTTCTCCATTAAGACTTTCAATATATTTATTATATCCTTCAATTGTATTAGCAAATCCAGGAGTAACTTGTTCAAAAGTGTGCCAATTTCCATTCAAATCTCTTCCCATAGAAGTATTTTTATCTAAATTTGTTGTTTCGACTGCATCAATTACCTTTCCGTTTGCATTTGTTAGTGCTATTGTTTCTCCGCCACCACTTTTGAGTTTAAAAGGTGCATATAATCCATTTTTTTGAGTTCCGCATAGATTAACAATTAAGTATTCATTGCTTTTAATTGTAACTTCAGGAAATGCCCATTTAGATTTTTTCTTTTCATCGCTTAATCCATAGTTTTTTAAATTAATATCATTAGCTGTGCCATTATATAATTCTATAAAGTCACATACACTACCATCTTCAGAAGAATATACTCCATCATTTGAGGTTACTATTTCATTAATCAATAGTTTTGAAATAGTATTATTTCCATTTTCTTCTAAGTCTTTAGTTTCTAACTTATTATTTTTACTTATGAACAAGCTTAATAGTATAAACAAAATTATAACCAAAAAACTAATCAAAAAGAAAAGTTTATTTTTTTTTAATTCCTCTTTTTTTATATCAAACATATAACACAACCTCTTACTTTTATTAATCAAATAAATCTTATCACATAAAATTAAATATATCAATAATACAAAAATATAAAATTAAAAAAATATATATCAAAAATTTAAAATTACTATCTGGAAAAATTTATATTTTGTACTCTATTATTTAAGTATACACATTATATATTCAAAATTGTTGATAAAATAGTTAGTGTTGACATGAGGTAATTAAAGTGTTACTATAACTTCATCAAATTTGCTTATATTGAATTACTATTTACTATATAATGATGAATATGTTAATTGATTTAAAAATTTCAAATATCATAACCTTCGTATATTTCTTATTCCAATTATGGAAATAAACAATAAGTCAACAATAATTTGATATAAATTTAATATAAGTAAAACTTGTGAAAGGATTTAAATATGAAAAAATTAAAAATAAATAAATCTATTTTAAATAAGAAGACTAAATATGTTTTGGTTAGAGAATGTACTGTAATGACAGCGTTAGGAATTACATTTGTGGCAAGTTGTTTTTCTACATTTATTGATGCTCAAAATAAAAGTTCACAAAAAAATGAAGAGTTAGAAAATAAAACAAGTGTTTCTTTAGAAGAAAATGCTTCTCCTAAATACTTTTTTGAAAATAGTGAAAATAATACTGTGGAAAAAAATTACAAAGTTATAAAATTAGAAACACATCTAGGAATGTATTCAGATATGTATTTAGAAAAATATTTAGTGCCATATCAAGATCAAGTTGAACTGAGTAAACTATCTGGATTGAGTGAATTAGAACCATATGTTGATTTAGACCAAAAAAAGTTTATCATGCCACATAACGCCTTAAAAGTAATAAAAGAATGTAACGTGTTATTACAAAGGGATTATTACATCCGAAATGAATTAACAGACCAAAAATTGAAAATTAAAAAATAGTTAATAATAGTGTCTAGCATTTAAACATCAAACTGATTAATGAGCTAACAAATAGGTTAACGAGCAAACTAACTGAGCTAAACTAAACACTTAAAAATAAAATTTATTAACTACTTTTTTTTTTACTCTTTTTATTGTATACTAAATAATAGAATAGGGGCTTGATAATATGATTTTAAGAAAACCATATGCATTTTTTATTAAACATTTTAGATTTTTTCACTTTGTTATGCTTATTTTTTTAGGATTAATTGTATATAGAACAAATATAGTAAGAACATTTTTTAATGAATATTTGAACGCTGTAGCATATATAATCCCAGAAAATATTGCAAGTTCTATGTTTACAAATACGACTTACATCTGGGGAGTAATCGTCATCTTATTTTCAATTATAGTTTTTGTTGTAATGAACAAGAAAGAAAAACCGGTTCTATTTTATGGATTAAACATATTATTAGTTATTTCTACATTAGTATTTTTAACTTATTCAAGAGTAATAGTTTATAGATTGCAATCAGAACTTGTATCTGTTCAGGTTTTAAGAGCCCTTAGGGATATAGGAAATATTTTATTTATGGTTCAAGCAGTTTTTTTGATTGTTACATTTGTAAGAGCAATAGGCTTTGACATAAAAAAATTCAATTTTAGTAAAGATTTGCAAGAATTAAATATTAGTTCTGAAGATTATGAAGAATACGAAGTACAATTTAACTTTGATAAAAATGAATTTAAGAGAAATATAAGAAAAAACATAAGAGAATTTAAATATTTCCTTCTAGAAAATAAAAAAATGATAATTATTTTTACATCTATATTTATAATGGTAGTATTCTCATTTATTTATCTTAATTTTTGGAAATTTTCTAAAAAAGTAAACACTAATTCATTTTTTACAACATCTGATTTTTCAATGAAAATAACAAATTCATATATAACACAAAAAAATTATAAACAAAAAAATATTTCAGATAACTATTTAGTAGCTGTTTTATTAGAAACAAAAAAATCTAATAACAAAATAAATACTTCAAAAACTCAATTAAGAGTTGGAAAAGGAATATATTATCCAATAGATTCAAAATATAAAGAAGCATTATCTGATCTAGGTACAGTATATGATTCACAAAAACTAGAGAATGATTCAAATAAGTTTGTATTGATATATGAAATTCCTGTAGCTCTAAAAGATAAAGAAATGTCATTCGTATATCTAGATAATTATACTAGAACATTGTTTGGAGAAAAATATACAGAATATAAAATAAATTTAAAACCTACAAATATAGATGAAAATATAACTACAAAAGAAACAGAACTTGAAAATAATTTAGAATTTAATAATGATTTTATTAAAGGAAACTTAACTATAATGAATTATGAATTAAATGATTTATTTACTAAAAAATATAACACTTGTATAACTAAAACAGAGTGCTACGACTTAAATGAGTATTTGCAACCATCATTTACTGGATATGAAGATAAAACAATATTAAGAATTAACGCAACTTTAAATTATGATGGATCTTCAAGTATTAATGATGATTTAATATCTTTAATTTCTAAGTATGGTCAAATTGTATATACGATAGGTGATAAAACATATACATCAAATAATATTACAGCAACAAACTTTGAAATAAAAAAAGATAATCAAAACTATTATATGGAAGTTTCTAAAAAATTAAAAGATGCAACAAAAATAGATATTGTTCTTAATATAAGAAATAATAAATATGTTTATAATTTAAAGAAATAAATTAACAAGTAGATTTAATTCTATTTGTTTTTTTATAAAGGATTAAAAAAGTTTATTAAAATATTAGAGATTATTGAAAACAATAATTTAGTTAACAATGATAATTTATATGATATTTTTAATCAATTAAAGAAACAAAATGTTTTAAAATCAGAAGATTCAATTAATGAAATAAAATATTTGGAAAAACTTGAGTATATAGATTCTAACTTAGCTACTAAGTTAAAACAAGTTGTAATGGAAAATGATGGTAATTTAGATGATGTATTAATTATGGAATCATTAAAAACACTGGCAAATAAATCTAATAATTTAAATAATACTACAAAAAAATCATTATAGATAAAAAAGCAAATAGTTATTTTACCTATTTGCTTTATTGTTTTACTAAAACTTTTTGATGAGCTCTATCATATATGCCAGTCTTATCTATAATTTTAAGTGCAAGATCTACTGAAGGCGATTCTATAGGGAATACTTCTATTTCAGGCATATTATGTTCATATACTAACATTAATATATCAGCCATATCATTTTTGCCCCAACTTTCATTACATAATTTTTCCACAGTTTTATAATCACCTTTTTTATATGCATTTTGCATATTATTTAATGTTTTAGCGAAATCTTTATCTGCCATTATTTTTGAGTAATCATAATATATTTTATTATCAATATCTGTTTGAAATATAAAAGTTATATTTACTGCAGTAATGTCTAAGTCATTTTTTGTATAAGGTTTTAATATTTTTTTTAGTGAATTATCATTTATATATTTTTCATTAAGTAATGTAACTAATAGTATTCTTTCAATATATGAATCTGTTTCGTAATTTTCATATTTTCCTGTATCTAAATTAGCATATGTATGATATTGTACAAAAGGACCAGCAATAGAAAAATAAAAGTTTTCAGTAGAACTCATAAAATCATTATAATTATTTATATTTTGTTTTGTTAATTCGATTGTGTTATTTGATTCAAAATTATTGTAATATCCAGTGATTTCATCAGTTTTTGTTTCATATTCTATTGGTTCTTCTTTTTTAGTAGTAGTTGTTTTTGTAGTAGTTTGAGTTACTTTAGTAGTAACTTTTGTTGTTGATTCAACAGGTTTTTCAGTAGCAGGAATGTTAGTTGTAACAGGACTAGGTGTAATAATAACTTCATTTGTAGTAGTTGTAATTGTTTCAGGTGCTTTTGTAGTTGTAGATGTAGTAGTAGTTTGTGTTGTAGTTTCTTTTGTGATAGTTTGAGTCTTATTTGAAGTAGTAGAATAACTAGAAGTATTGTTGTTTGATATAGTTGTAGTAGAAACACTACTTAATATAGGTGTTTCTACTGAGGGACTATCATTTTTTACATTAGAAACATTACAACTAGATAGAGCTATAATGGTAACTCCACCAACAATACTACCAGCAATTTTTAATTTTTCTTTTTTTTCATTCATGAATAAATTAAAGTTTTTCATAATTAACCTCTTTCTATAAAAAGTTAACCCCTTCAATTGTGAATATAACATTGTTTTTTTTAAATGTCAATAATATGGCAAATAAAAATAAAATTAAGGTTTTTATACATTGATATAAAAAAGTAAATATGATATATTTTAAATGTAGAAATGTAAAAAATAAAGGAGGTGTGAAAAATGAATATTAAGAAAAAAATATCTTTTTTTGCACTATTTTTAATATCAAGTTTTTTTATAGTGGGTGAAGTAAAAGGTGATTATTATCGATATGGTAGTGCAAATGATGCAAAAGTTTCTAATTCATCTAGTACTACTCAATCTGCTTGGATATATAATTATTTTGCATATAGATTTACTTTTGTAAAATCGAATGGATCTATAGTGAGCGGGACTAAACCTGCGGATATATATTTTACGGGAAGTGTATTATCAGATAACCTTGGTAATAGATATAAGTTTAGTAATACTTCCTATAATATTTCTAGTAAGGCAATTAGCATGTCTTCTTGTTCAACAGACGAGTGCTATATGAATAATATAATAAAATATTATAAAAATAATACCAATGGTTTTAAAAAACAATTATTAAGTTTAACTGGAAACAAAACATTTGATGATGGAGAATTTTTGGTCGTAGAAAAATTGTATACAATAGATATACGAACAACAGATGCTGGAACAATGGTTCCGCTTTATGAAGTTTGCCGTGGCGACTATGGTGAGTTAAATCTTTCATCAGATGATTGCTCTGGAATAGATTCAAGAAATCCTACATTTGTTCCTTTGATTAATGTGTATAGTAATGTTTATAATGGTACAGGACTTGAAGTATTGAAAAAATTAAATGATACATATCCAGGAAGTAAAATTAATGGTAAGATTGTTCCAGGGCCATCAAATTCCCTTGATGGAATATATTTTATAAAAAACAATCGTTCAGTAACTAATTTTACAGGTTTAAATATATATGTTGGTGATGAAGTAGATGGCTTTAAAAAATTAACATATGTTACTCATTATAAAGATTATAAAGGTAGAGATACGGTCTCTGGCGACATATCTGATACTTTAGATAAAAATACCTCATATGGTGTTAATATATTTACTTATAAAGATTTTGAAGATCCAAAATGTACATATGATAATCATAGCATTTTTGATGGTGGACGTGATTGGAATAAAGCAACAAATCAATGCTGTGGTAAAGGTACTTATTATAGAGGTATAGCATATAAGAATTCTGCTGGGAAAGCTGTTTATGAAGGTTTATGTTGTAAAAATAAGAATGAAATATATGATTCTGTAAAAAAGGCATGTGTACCACAAACAAATTGTACAAAAGATAACCATGTTCAAAAAAATAGAGACTGGAATTCTAAAAAAAATGTTTGTTGTAATGTAGGGGAATTATTTAATGGAACTGATTGTACTACAAAAAAGGCAACTCAATCAGTAGGTAAAACTGTTACATATAAATTTACTACATATCCTAGCATAAATGAGTGTATGAATGGAACATTAAATAGTGTATTATCAAACCTTGATGTAGAAAAGTCCAAAGCTCGTGTAGAAACTTCAGGTACAAATTTTAATGTGAGGGAAGCAGATTTGGTAATATATAATAGTAAGTATAAAGTTGCTAATAAAACAGATATATATTGTAAAGAAACTTTAACTACTTCTTTTGATGACGTAAAAAACAATTTTAATGATCTATTTAGTGGAGTTTATGTTCCAATAAAAAAACAACCTACTCTAACAAAAGAAATAAGCTGTTATTTAGTTGATCCAAACGCAGGTACTAAAGATAGTAGAGCTAATGAAGGAGCTAGTTTTGTAACTAATCAAAGTTCAAATATGAATGTAATTTTATATTTTATGAATGGTTATAAAGGCCCAAACTACACTAGTAAGGGTACAAATTATTCATTTACAAACCCAAGAATAAAAACAGAAAATGTTTCTGTTACTAATGGAAATACTACTTATGGTGTTAAATATACTTTAGTTAAAGCAAAATTAAAATATACTTTTGCAGGATTGAATGTTGAAAATAAATACATAGATATAAGTACAGCTACGAATACTAATTTAATAAATGATTCTAAAAAATATAAGACAATAGATACTTCTAGCATTGGTGTACCAACATCAGCAGTATCTGGACACTATAATAATACTATTTATTTAAAAAACTTGGATGGTTTATTGAGTAAAATGAATGTTTCTTATTCCACGAGAAAAACACTTACAAAAGATAGTGGTACAGGATATTGTAAATTAAATTACCAAATGTCTTCTGGAATTTCAGATTGTAGTTCTAAATATAGAGAGTTAATAGATAGAGGTGGAGACAACACTATTGGATATTCAGGTAAATGGGAAGGTGGATGGTGTAATTTTGATATATTATATAAAAGTTCTTCATCAGGATACTGTGAATATTATTTAGGTAGAAATGATTCCAATTCTTCGACTGAGTATGTATCTTCAGAAGATAAAACTGTTTTAAATTTTGTTAATAATAAATCAAGTGCAACTGCAACAGCTGCCGCGTGTCATTTTGATATTGTGATAAAAGACTATGAATTGGTATTTAGACCGATAAGTTTGTCTAATCCATTTCCAGGATCTAACGGTAAAGGAAGAACTCCAAACTCTAAAGTTTGGGATACAGATAAAATTGATACTTACATAAAGAATAGACAGGATACATATACAAAAAAACCATTATACTCAGTAACCTTAACTCCTAGTCAAATACAAAATATAAGAGAATATAATAGAACACATAAATATGATAATTTTGATTTAAAATGTGTTGGTTCAAAAACAGGAACAGCTTGTTATAGTAGTTTCATAAGAACATATTTAAACACCAATAAATCTATATGCGCTAACACAAATGATCAAAGTGAAAAAAGTTTTAATTCATGTGCAGATTATAATAAAAGAATATAAAAAAAGTAGTGTTGACAAGTTTATCAACATTACTTTTTATTGTTTTACTAAAACTTTTTGGTGGGCTCTATCATATATACCAGTTTTGTCTATAATTTCAAGAGAAATATTATAAGCATGTTTATCTGTAGGATAAGTTTTGATTTCATCAAATGGATATTCATAACATAATAATAATACATCTATAATATCACTATATTTACCAAAGTTTTCGTTACATAATTTTTCTAGAGTTTTATAATCTTTTTTATTATAAGCATTTTGAACATTTATCATTGTTTTCTTTAAATTATTGTCAATTATTATTTTTGAATAATCATAATATCTTCCACCAGCTAAATCGTTACAAAATATAGTCCATGTATATGACATTATACCAATTAATTCATCTTTTGTATAAGGCTTTAATATTTTTTTTAAAGTTTCATCATTTATATAATTTTCATTCAATAAAGTTAATAATATAGTTTTTTCAATTGATGAATTTGTTTTATATACTTCATATTTATTAGTATCCAAATTATAATTTACTAAATAATAAATGAAACACAAACCATTATTTTTGTATTCGATAGATGTTTCAGAATATAAATTTTGAGCAACACTTAAAAAATCTTCATAATTATTTACATTCTGTTTTGTTAATTTTGTTGTATTATTTAATTTAACATTATCATAATACCCTTTAATTTCATCAGTTCTTGTTTCATATTCAATCGGTTCTTCTTTTTTAGTAGTAGTTGTTTTTGTAGTAGTTTGAGTTATTTTAGTAGTAACTTTTGTTGTTGATTCAACAGGTTTTTCAGTAGCAGGAATGTTAGTTGTAACAGGACTAGGTGTAATAATAACTTCATTTGTAGTAGTTGTAATTGTTTCAGGTGCTTTTGTAGTTGTAGATGTAGTAGTAGTTTGTGTTGTAGTTTCTTTTGTGATAGTTTGAGTCTTATTTGAAGTAGTAGAATAACTAGAAGTATTGTTGTTTGATATAGTTGTAGTAGAAACACTACTTAATATAGGTGTTTCTACTGAGGGACTATCATTTTTTACATTAGAAACATTACAACTAGATAGAGCTATAATGGTAACTCCACCAACAATACTACCAGCAATTTTTAATTTTTCTTTTTTTTCATTCATGAATAAATTAAAGTTTTTCATAATTAACCTCTTTCTATAAAAAGTTAACCCCTTTAATTGTGAATATAACATTGTTTTTTTTTAATGTCAATAATGTAGCAAATAAAATATAAAATTAAGTTATTACATATTGATATAATAAATCAAATGTGATATATATTTTATATAGTAATATAAAAATAAAGGAGGTGTAAAAAATGAATATTAAGAAAAAAATATCCTTTTTTGCACTATTTTTAATATCAAGTTTTTTTATAGTAGGTGAGGTAAAGGCAGCATGCGGTGATAAAAATGGTGATGTGTGTGTTAAATTAGCTGGGGGTTCATATGAATTTTATAATACATATCAAACGGCTGAGGCTAATGCGAGTGCATACACATCTAGCGGCGATGCCTTCAGGGTTACATTAGTTGATCAAAATGGAAATATATATAAGTACAATGGTAAGACAACGAAAATATATGACTATTATACAACTGATGAAACCCTTTTTGGAAATTATGTATATAATGGTTACAAGTATAGTAATAGTAATACTTTTGACAAAAGTTATAATATAAAAATTGATTACAGCATAAAGAAAGGCAGTGCAGATTTCTCAAGTCAAAATGGAATATCGAATTTTTGGAAAAATCAATTAGGAGTTAATGGAAAAGTATTAACTGACTCAACAAAAAAAATTTTAAGTAATGCTGGTATAACAAATTCTACAGAACAACAAAAAATATTTGAAGCTGGAAATTTATATATTGTTATAGAACGATTGTTTGAATTTAGGATTTCCACGTTAGGTACAAAAACTCATAAAACTAAAACAATCAAAAGAGAAGATCCTGATTGTATGAGTACATGCAGCGGACCTTCATGTAGTGAAACTTGCATGGCTGATTACACAGTTGGTTGGGATGAGTATCAGGAAAATCAAACATATTTTGTTGGTACAGGAAAAGCAACAGCAAATTTGTTGAATTCTTATTATTATGGAAAGTCTTCCTGTGGAATTAGTGCGGGTCAAATAAATCAGTTAGATTTTTTACGTTCTAATGCTTTTGTAAATGATATTGGGAGAATGCGAATAGACAATTTGAAAGATATAAATTCATGGAATTTTAAATCAAAACAATTGTCTACAGTATCTTCATCTGCAACTTGGAATCCTGGTTCTCAAGACGGAAGAGAGAATAAATGGAAAGAATTAGCAGACAGTAATAAAACTGTGGATTTGTTGGTTTTAAAAATTTGGGCCGGTAGTGAAACAATTCCAATGTGTGATGAAAAAAATCATAAGTCACTAGGTCGCGACTATAATGAAAAATATACAAATCCTAAAGATAAAACACACTGCTGTGATGCTGGAAAAAAGTATAATCCAAAAAGAAATGATTGTGAAACTGTTGAAACTAAATGCACCAAGAATAATTATATTAGCTTAGGTCGCTCATATAACACAACACTTAAAAAATGTTGTTTACCTGGTCAGAATTTAAAGAACGGGGAACCACAAGAGGTTACTTCTTGCTTTACAAAAGACAGTGCACCAACAAATTATGATTATAATTATTATTGTTATACACAATCAAATATGTGTAGTAAAAATAAGGTCAATAGTACTATAAATAGTTATGTTACAACCGTTAAAAGTATGTATAAAAAAGGTCCAATATCATCCAATTTAACTGATAATCAATCAGGTGAATGTATTTTAAATAATAGTGCATATTATGTTGGAACGGTAAATGGAACTAAAATTTATTGTAGTGATTCACTTGAAACAAGTTTAAGTGGTATGATAAGCAATTTGTCAGTAAAATCAGGCACATTCATGCCTGTTAGTAGTCCAACTATAACTGTAAATCATAATTGTTATTTTACACTAGCAAATCATTCTGCTAAAGAACCGTATACAAAAAACATAAAGGATATATATTCTGAATTCACTTCACCAAGTATTAATCTAAATTTTATGAATAAAGATTATACATTTAATGGTTCAAGTTCAAGTGTTGATACTGGAACACTTTCTGCACAATCGAAAGAAACAGCCTATGGTGCTAAGTATTATACTTATAGTTTTAAAACAACCTATACACTGAACTGAACCCCAAAAGTTGGACAGTTTATAAATAGTTTCTAATTAGAGGATTG
>OLWB01002639.1_pt1 | contig 14057 bp, 9 predicted proteins | sample 1673331 | NCBI WGS metagenome assembly OLWB01 (sample SAMEA3178943, study PRJEB25190) | human gut metagenome | biome: human gut; feature: human-associated habitat; material: faeces | place: Austria | collected 2013
CGGCTTTCGCATGGACGGTGCGCAGAAAAGCGCTCCGTATGGAACGGTATGCCGGATGACCTATCTCCGAGCGTAAAATCAAATCAGGAGGCTTTTTATGTCCCACGTGATTGCCGCCGTATCCACCGGCGCTTCCGTTTCCGCCATCGGCATCATCCGCCTGTCGGGCGACGGCTGCATTGCGGTCGCGGATAAGGTATTTACATTGAACAGCGGAAAATCCCTTGTGGAATCTCCCGACCGCCGTCTGGTTCTCGGAACCCTTCACGACAAACAGCGCCGGGTCATTGACCAGTGCATGGCAGTGGTCTCCCGCGCGCCCCACTCCTACACCGGCGAGGACACCGTGGAATTTCACTGCCACGGCTCCCCTGCCGTGCTGGCGGCGGGGCTGGAGGCTCTGTATCTCGCCGGGGCGCTTCCCGCCAAGCGGGGAGAATTCACCAAGCGCGCCTTTCTCAACGGAAAAATGGATCTGACGCAGGCGGAAGCCGTCATCGATCTCATCGAAGCGGACACCGCCGATGCCGCCGCCAACGCCGCGGGGCAGGTTGGCGGCAGGCTGCAAAAGCAGCTCGCTCCCATTTACGACGATCTGACCAATCTGTGCAGCCATTTCCACGCGGTGCTGGACTACCCCGACGAGGATATCGAGGATTTTGGGCTTGAACAGTACAACACAAGCCTTCGGGGCGATGCCAAAGCGCTGTATGCCCTCCTGCAAACCTACGGGCAGGGACGCATCCTCCGGCAAGGCGTGGCCGCTGCCATTGTGGGCAAGCCCAATGTGGGCAAATCCAGCCTTCTGAACGCGCTGGCGGGGTTTGACCGCTGCATCGTCACCGACGTTCCCGGCACCACCCGGGATACCGTGGGGGAAACGGTGCTGCTGGGTTCCACCCGTCTGCGGCTCATTGACACTGCCGGTATCCGGGAGACCGCCGATACCGTGGAGGCCATAGGCGTCCGACGCTCCCGGGAAGCAGTGGAGAACGCCGATCTGGTGATCTTCGTCTGCGACGGCTCCCAGCCGTTGGACGAAGAAGATCAGGTCATCATCGATCTGTGCATGGAGCAGGAGAATGCGGTGGCGCTCATCAACAAAACCGACCTTGGCAACGCCGTGGAGCCGGGGGAACTGCCCTTCCTGAATGTCATTCCCATCTGCGCGAAAACCGGCGAGGGGCTTGACCGGCTTGCGGACGCCGTTGACGCCATGTTTGAAAACGAAACGCCCTGCGACGGCTCCATTCTCACCAACGCCCGACAGTTCGACGCCATCCGCCGGGCCTACGAAGCCATGCTCCGGGCTCTTCAGGGCCTGCAGCTGGGCGTCACTCCCGACGCGGTGCTCACCGACGTGGAGCAGGCCATGGAAGCCATGGGCGAGATCACCGGCGCAACCGTCCGGGAGGACATCACCGCACGAATTTTCGAGCGGTTCTGCGTGGGAAAATAATCGACGAAAAGGGATAATAACATGATTTACCTTGACAATTCCGCAACCACCCGCCCCTGTTCGGAGGCAGTGGAGGCCATGACAAAAGCGTTGACTGAAAACTGGGGCAATCCCAGCGCTCTGTACGATTTCGGCATCCGCGCCGCCCGGGAGCTGCGCACCGCCCGCCACGCCGTCGCCGCCGCCATGGGGGCGGAACCTGACCGGGTGTTCTTCACCTCCGGCGGCACGGAAGCGGACAACTGGGCCGTATTCGGCACCGCGAAGCGCATGGGCAAGCGGGGAAAGCACATCGTCACCACCGCTATCGAGCATCACGCTATCTTAAACTGCATGAAGGAATTGGAATCTCAGGGCTTCTCCGTGACCTATTTGCAGCCGGACAGTCTGGGGCGCATCTCCGTGGACGCGCTGAAAGCCGCTCTGCGGAAGGACACCATTCTGGTTTCCATCATGATGGTCAACAACGAGTCGGGCGCCGTCATGCCGATCGCGGATATGATCCGCATCACCCGCAGGCTCAGCCCGCTGGCTCTTTTTCACACCGACGCCGTCCAGGGCTTTTTGAAGGTCCCCTTCAAGGCAAAGACGCTCGGCGCGGACCTGATTTCCGTCTCGGGGCATAAAATCCACGGTCCCAAGGGTGTCGGCGCGCTCTACATCCGTCCGGGTCTTCCGCTCCCGCCTTTCATCCACGGCGGCGGGCAGGAGAGCAATTTCCGCTCCGGCACCGAGAACCTGCCCGGCATCTGCGGCTTTGCCGCCGCCTGCGCCGCCACCGACGCGCAGCAGGAGATTGCCCGTATGACAGACCTTCGAGACTACTGCCGCGCCCGCGCGCAGGAAATTCCGGGGCTCGTCCTCATCGGGCAGCAGGCAGCGCCGCACATTGTAAACCTCTCGCTTCCCGGTCTTCGTTCGCAGGGCATCATCAACTGCCTGCAAACGAAGCAGATCTACGTCTCCGCCGGCTCCGCCTGCTCCAAGGGGCACCGCAGCCACGTGCTGGAAGCGATGCGCCTTCCCCCCGCCGTCATCGACGGCTCTGTGCGCATTTCGTTCTGCGGCGATAACACCCGAGAGGATGTCGACCGCCTGATCGATGCTCTTCTGGAAGCAAAGACAACCTTAAAAGGATAAACGAAGGACGTGCCATTTTATAGCACGTCCTTATTTCGCAAAATCAGTCTTCAGTTCGCGTGCATCGGCTGCACAAAGCCCTGTCCGGCAATCTCCATGTACCAGACCGCCTCGCCCTCGGAGAAGACGTCGGACATGCAGTATTTTTCCGCGTCCAGAACGTCCTGCCCGACGCGCACCTGCAGCGGCGACACGCGCACAACCTCCGCCTCCTGACAGCTGACGGCAAGCACCGTATCAAACTGCATGTCGTTGTTGTGATCAATCACCGTCAGCCGCGTACCGGACCGGGAGAGCACCTCCGATCCTGCCTCGTTATAATTATAATAGTACAGCGCATCGTCTGCCATCGAAAATGCGCCGTCGGAGAGCAGCTTCGAAAGCGCCTGCGCGTTTTCAAACGTGTAGTAAAGCTCGCTCGTCACATAGCACGGAATGCCGAACACCCGCCCGTTCTTGACATAGATATCCACCTCGCGCCCAAGAAGGCTCAGGTCGGACGAAACGGCAAATTCCTTGTGCCCGGCAAGCTTCGTCACGCCCGCGGAAAGTCTGCCGTCATTGCTCGTCAGATCGGCGTATTCGTTTCCGGTCAGCACCGCTGTATACCGCGTCAGATCATACCGGACCTCGAGATACGACCGGGGGTTCATCAGATCGTCGAGCACATAGCGCTCCGGTCCCTCTGCATCCGGGTCTGCAATCGCCGGGCAGCGCATGGCGTTGTAAATCAGCAGACACGCATTGTCGCGCGTAACAGGCTGATTGACCTGCGCGGTCAGACCATAGTAAATACCGAACGACTGCGCGTCTGCGTTCACCCGCTCGTCCCAGCCTGCGCCGGTATAGGACGCGGGGTCCTGCCCCAGAATGACCAGCAGCATCTTTGCCAGCTCCTGCGCCGTCACATTGTCCTTCGGGCGGAAGCTTCCCATGCCGTCGCCGGCAATGATGCCCTGCCCCGCGCAGTAGCCGATGTAGCCCAGCGCCCAGGAGTTCTGTGCGTCATAGAAATAGACGTCTGCCGGCGCCTGCGGGTTTTCCGTACACAAAATGGCAACCAGCTTCGCGACCTCTTCGCGCGTGATAAAATTGCCCGGGCGGAACGTTCCGTCGTCATAGCCCGAAATCAGCCCCAGATCGACCAGCATCTGCACCGCGCCGACATTCCGGATTCTGCCGCGGTCGGTGAAGGCAGCGCCCTCGTCCTGCGCGCCGGCAGGCAGCGCCATGCACAGCAGCAGGCAAACGCAGATCAGCAGGCAAGCGATTCTCCGTTTCATACGCCGCCTCCTTTCGTTTTCTGATTTTCAGTATAGACGCTCCCGTCGGTCTTTGCAAGCGCGCGGGCGCATCTGTAATGTAACTGTAACGTTTCCGGGCAAATTCCCGTCCTTTATCCACAGCTTTGTGGATATTTCCGTCCCTATGTGCGCAAAAGCGGCGCTTTCCGCACCGGAAAGCGCCGCGTCGGTATGCAAAATCTTACTTGACGGTAATGACCGTATAGTCGTCGGTACCCAGACCGATCTTCTTGCCGTGCTCGACCGCCGCTCTCCAGCAGGTGTTCGGGTGCATGGCATGCAGATGATCGTGATCCTCGGGGTCTGCGGTCTCTGCAAGGCGGCTTCCCGGCAGAACCGGCTGGCGGTTGACCGCCTCCACACACGCCAGATCGAGCGCCACGGGGTCAAACGATGCGAACATGCCCACATCCGGCACCATCGGCACATCGTTCTCCGGATGGCAGTCGCAGTCCGGGGAAATATCGCGCACGATGGAGATATGGAAGCTGGGACGTCCGTCTACCACCGCCTTGGCATACTCAGCGATCTTGTAGTTGAGAACCTCGGCAATCTCGTCGCAGTCCGGCGCGATGGCGTCCTTCGGACAGATGGCGATGCACCTGCCGCAGCCGAGGCACTTGTCGTGGTCGATGGCGCACTTCTTATCCGTGATGATCGGTGCGCCGTGGGCGCAGATCTTTGCGCACCTGCCGCAGCCGACGCATTTGCTTGTAATCACATGGGGCTTGCCCTTTGCGTGCATTTCCATCTTGCCCGCGCGCGAGCCGCCGCCCATGCCGATGTTCTTGAGCGCGCCGCCGTAGCCCGCCTGCTCATGCCCCTTGAAGTGCGTGAGGGAGATGACGATGTCCGCGTCCATCAGGGCTCTGCCGATCTTCGCGTATTTCACATACTCGCCGCCAACGACCGGAACCTCCACATCGTCGCCGCCGCGCAGACCGTCGGCAATGATCACATGGCAGCCCGTCGAGAACGGAGAAAAGCCGTTTAAGTACGCCGCGTCCATATGCTCAAGCGCATTTTTCCGGCTCCCGATATATAGCGTGTTGCAGTCGGTCAGAAACGGTCGTCCGCCTCTTGCCTTCACGAAATCCGCCACAGTCTTTGCATAGTTCGGGCGCAGATATGCCAGATTGCCGACCTCGCCGAAATGCAGCTTGATGGCGACAATCTTTCCCTCAAAATCAATCGTATCCATCCCGGCGGCGAGCAGCAGCTTTTCCAGCTTCTGCTGCTGGTTCACGCCCGGATGGCAGCGGAAATCCGTAAAAAACACCTTTGCCTGTTCCATGAGAGTTCCTCCCCGTCATTCGTAATCAAGAAAAAGTATAGCGGATTTTCGGAATTTGTCAATCCGCCTGTCTAATCCGGCAGCCGCAGCGCGGCATTCGCGAGCGAAAAGTTCGCCGTGAACGGGCGCATGAAGTTCCAGTACCCGAGCCCCCGCAGCGCGTATTGTTTCACCAGATGGAACCTGGCAAGACTCGAGCGCACATCCTCGAACCACACCTCATGTACCGCGCCGTCCATGCCCGTGTAGGAAAACCACGGCGTCTGCGCCGTCTCATCGAACTGAATCTCGCTCCGCGTGTCAAACGCCAGCTGCCGCGCCGCCTCGTTGCCGATCACCACAGCCCGCGTCAGCCCCGCTTCATACGGCAGCGTCCAGTCATACGCATAGTTGGGAAAGCCCAGCAGCAGCTTTCCCGGCTCGATGCGCGAAACCGCATACCGCACCACCCGCTCCACCGCGTCAATCGGCGCCACCGCCATCGGCGGACCATACGTGTAGCCCCATTCATACGTCATCAGCAGCACCTGATCGACCGCTTTGCCGATGGCAGCATAGTCGTGCCCCTCATATAAGACCCCCGGCTGCGTGTCCGAGGTCTTCGGCGCAACCGCTGCCATCAGATAGCCGCCCGCCGTGTGAACCGCCTGAGAAAGCTCCTGCAAAAACGCCGCGTAGCTTGCCGCAAGCGCCTTGCCCAGAAACTCAAAGTCCACATCGATGCCGACAAAGCCGCCGTCTCGCATCTCGCGGACCGTGTTCCGGATCAAAGCCGCGCGCGCCGTTTCGTTTTCCAGCACCGCGCCTGCGCTCTGGGCAGAGAAGCTGCCCTGCTCGGTGAGCGTGGAAAGGTGCAGCAGCGTCGTCACGCCGAAGTCCTTTGCCAGCGCGCGCATCTGCTCGTCGTCCGGGCGGACCAGCTCTCCCGTTTCCGTAAAGCCGTAGGTAAACGGCGCCAGCGCCTGCGCATAGGGAAGAATCCCGCGCAGCACGCGCCCTGATACCCACGGATAGGCGTATCCCATCAGCTGCGCCTCATAATTGGGCGTATCTTCCAGTTTTGTCACCAATACCTGTCCCGGATACAGCCGCTCCTGCGCCGATAGCCCCGGGTTGAGCCGGTACAGCTCGTTCCGCCCGAGCGAAAACGTCTGCGAGATGGAATAGACCGAGTCTCCCGGCTGCACGGTATAAAGCTGCGCGGGCTTCAGAATCAGCAGGCTTTCCCCAACCGACAGCCGGTACGGCTCCGTCAGCCCATTGAACCGCGCCAGAAGCCCCGGCGCAACGCCGTACTGCGCCCCGATCGACCAGAGCGTCTGCCCTGCCGTCACCACATGAATCTGCATACAATCACCTCACGGCATTGTATGCCCGCTCTTGCGGAAACATCCTTGCGGCGCGCGCGCCGGCGCGCTATACTATAGGCAGCACCGCACACGGAGGCTTCCTATGACTGCAACCCTTCCGCAGCTCTGGCTGCTCGATCTGCGCGCTTATCAAGAAACCAGCCGCTGGCGCACGCTCCTGCCCGGTCTTCCGCCCGAGCGCCAACGGCGCGCGCTTGCCTGCCGCTGGGAGATCGACGGCGCGCGCCTTGCCTGCGCAGGCTTTCTGCTGCAGCAGACGCTCGCGTCAGCCGGTATCCCCATTTCTGATCAGGTCTTCACCAAAAACGAATGGGGAAAGCCGCGCCTTGTCTCTAACGCCGTCGATTTTTCCCTCAGCCACGCGGGAAATTTCTGCGTCTGCGCGCTCGATTCCTCGCCACTCGGCGTCGATGTCGAGCTGCCGCGCATTTCCATGGCGGTCGCCGCGCGCTGCTTTCATCCGGACGAAGCGGCTTTTCTGCAGACACTGCCCGAAGAAGCGCAGAAAGACGCGCTGCTTCGCCTCTGGACCGCGAAGGAAAGCTATCTCAAGTATCTCGGGCGCGGGCTGCGCGTCCCGCTCGATTCGTTCTGCGTCCGTCTCGATGAAAACGGCGCCAGCCTGCAGGCGCCCGGCGCGTCTTCCGCCCTTCGCCTGCACGAATACACGCACGACGGCTGCCGCATCTGCCTGTGCACCAAAAGCCCCCGCCCGCCGCTTCAACTCTATCAACCGTAACAAAGCCGCCGCAGGATAACTCTCCTGCGGCGGCTGTTTTGATATTGCTCAGACTCTCGCGCTGTTGCAGACCAGATACACGACCTGCCGCTGCTGCGAAATTTTCTGCAGCAGCTCCAGCGCGCGCTTCGTCCTCGCGTCGTCGAGATTGACGAACGGGTCGTCCAGCAGCAAAAACGGCTGCTCCTTCGTAAACAGCGCGTCCACCAGCGCCAGGCGCATGCAGAGCGTGAGTGCGTCGAGCGTTCCGGCGCTGAAGCTTGCCGCCTCGCGCGCCGCGCCCTGCTCGTCGATGAACAGGCACAGATTCTTGTCGAGCAGCGCGCGCCCGAGATTTTCTCCCAGAAGCTCTTTCGCGTACCGCGTAAACCCGCGCTCCACGTCTGCCACATAGCGATTTGCAAGCCGGTCCTTTGCAAGATTCAAAAGCTCCATCGTCCGGTCGGCAAGCGTGCAGGATTTCTGAAGGCTCTGCCGCTCGTCGCAAAGCGCCGCAATCCGGTCCTCCCAGACAGAAAGATCCTCCGTTTCGCGCGATATGGTCTGCCGCTCCTGCCGCAGCGCGCGCCGTTTTTCCTCGAGCGCGTCCAGCTTCTGCTGCGCCTGCGCCTCCTGCCGCTGCAATTCTTCGGGGTCGGGAAGCGTTTGTTCTTCGTCCATTGATTCGACTGCCGGATGCTCGCGGTCAAACGTTGTCAGCGCCTGCTGCGCCGAAAGAAGCTGTCCGCTTGCCAGCGCCCATGCGCCCGCGTCACGCTCCAACGCCTCCAGTTTCTCGCCTGCATCGCCCTGCATCGCGGGGAACGCTGCAAAAAAGCCATCTAATTCCGCCTGCGCCGCCTCTTTTTGTGCCTGTGCCTGCCTGCTGTCTGCAAAATACCGCTCGGCACGCGCGCTGGAGAGCGTATACTGCGCAAACCGGCGGCAAAGCGCCTGCGTGCACTCGCGGAGCGTCCGCGTCTCATCGAGCGCCTGATAGCGCGAAAGAGCCGCCCGGATGCTTCCCGTCAGCGCCTGCGAAAGCGCCAGGTTTCCGGCGTTCTGCTCTTCCAGCTGCTCCTTTCTTCTTTGGAGCGTCTGCCATTCGGAGAGCTCCTTCGATAGCGTCTGCACGCCCGCGCGCAAATCCTCCGGCAGCGCTTCCGGGTAGTATGGGCGCAGAAATTCCCGCAATGTTTTTTGTATTTCCCCAATATGATTTGCAAGCTTCTCTCGTTCTTCTTTCATGCGCTGCGCCTGCGCCAGAAGCGCCAGATACTCCTGCCGCGCGCCGAGCAGCGCCTGTGTAAAGCCATCACGGTAGGTCTCCCCCGGGAAATACCGGGAAAATGCCGCGTGCAGCCGCGCGTCCACCTGAGAAAGCGACTGCCGGGCTTCCTGCTGTGCCTGCTGCATTGCCCGTTTTTGCGCCTGCAGATCCAGATACGTCTTCCGGTCCAGCAGCAGCCGCGTCAGCTTCTGCTCCGGCTCGGAGACCTCCTCAAAAAAGCGCAGCAGAAAATCGTTCAGCCCCCGCCGCAGATCATAGAGCGCCTGGTTCTCTTCGTCGGTGATCGCGCTGGTCGTGATGCAGCCGCCCTCGCGCGCTTGCTTTCCGCGCAGCAGCACAGCCCCGATCAGCGCCAGCGCACCTGCTGCCGTCAACGCAATGCCGGCAGCCAAATTTGCCTTTGCCAGCAGCACGCACCCCAACGCCAGCAGCGCCGCGCCCAACACCAGAAGCAGAAGCTGCGTGCCGGAAAGGCGCGGCTTCTGTTCCTCCGGCTTCGTTTTCTGAAGCGCCTGCACCTGCTTGCGCCCTTCCATCTCCGCAATCCGCCGGCAGTCCGTCTGATAGCGCAGCACCTCGTCCTCCGTCGGAACGCCGGTGGCAAACACACGCCGCAGCGCCTCCAGCTCGTCTTGCTGCTCCTGCGGCATTGCGCCCGTTTCCAGCGCCCGCTGCAAAACCGCATGCTGCTGTTCGTCCTGCCGGAGCGAGTGCAGCTGCTCGTCCGTCGGAGCGCCGTCTGCAAAGCGCATGCACGCCAGATCAAGCTGCCGCTGCTCGTCTTCCGACAGCTGCAGCCCGGAAAGCTGCCGCCTGCATGCCAGCATCTCGTCTGCCGCCTGCAGGCAGGCGCTTACCTCCTCCTGCCGCGGCGCGGTAGTCCGGAATTTTATTTCCAGTTCTGTCAGTCGTTTTGTCTCTTCGGGCAGCAGCTGCGACGAAAGCTTCGCCTGCAGCTCTCCCAGCTGCGTGCACTGCCGCGTGCATTCGTCCAGCTCCTGCTGCGTTTTCTCCCGGTCCGCAAATAAGCCTTCTTCGCGCGCGACAATCTCGCGGTCCTCGTCGCAAAGGGTCAGCTCACCGAGCCGCCTGCACGCCTGCTGCGCATCAAGAAAGTGCTCTCGCTGCCGCCGAATTTCTTCGGCGCTCGGAAGCCCTGCCGGATAGCGCGCGAAAAGCGCCTGCAAAAGCGCCTCCTGTTTTTCACACGCCGCTGCCAGCTCCTTTCTCTGCGAAAGCTGCATGCTGCGCGCCTTCTGGTCGGACGAAATGCGGATTTTTTCGCGCAGGTCCGCAATTTCCGCCGTTGTCTGCTCTACCGCTTCGTTCGCCCGATTCAGCTCCCGCAGCACTTCTTCCAACCGGGGCAGCTTCTGCCTTGCTTCCAGCGTCTGCGCTTCGAGCACATGCAGTTCCCGCTCACAGTCGGCAATTTCTCCCTTGTCGCCGCTGTAGGCGCGCAGATTCCGCCGGAATTGGCGCAGTGCCTGCTCGGCGGTATCGAAGTTGTTCATGTCGTTCGTGTCGTCGACCAGATTGGAAAGCTTTGCGCGCATCGACGTCGTCGCCTGCATATCCGCCTCTGCCGCCTGCGGCAGATAGGTGCTGCGCGCAAAAGACGCCGCGTCCAGCCCGAACAGCTCCTCTCCGAGCCGCGACGAAAACGGCGTTTCGTCCGTCCGGCGCGTCAGATCCCGCAGGGAAAACGTATCCTTCGCCGCTGTCTTTCCGAAGTAGCGCGTCACACGGTATGCAGCGCCCTGATACTCGAATTCCAGAAAGCCGCCGAATTTTCCGCCCTGCCAGGGCTCAAAACGCCTGCGCTCGTTCTCGGTCACATTGTGCGCGCCCGTGCGCGGCAGCCCGTAGAACATTGCCTTCAAAAACGCTGCCAGCGTGCTTTTTCCGAAGCCGTTTTCCCGGCAGATCACCGCCAGCCCCTCCGGAAATTCGTAGTCGAAGCCGGACAGCACGCCGAAATTTTCAATGTGGCACCGCAGCAGCCTCATAGTGAAATCTCCTCTCCTGAAAGCGCCTGCAGCCCGGCGCGGATGACGGCAGCTTTGTCCGCGTCCGTCAATTCGCTCGCCAGCACCTGCCGGATAAACTCTCCCTTGAGCGACACGTCATTCCGGTACGCATCCGCATCCAGTGCCAGATGGCTTTCGTCCTTGACCTTGACAAAAAAGAAGCTTCCCTGCAGCGTCTGCTGCAAATACGGCGCAGAAATATCCGCCGTAGGGTCACTCTCGCCGGTCAGCAGAAACTCGACCATATCCTCCGGCGAAAGCCCACGCGCCTGCTCCTTCATGCGCTGCGCAATCTGCGCGTTCTGTGTAAGCCCCGTGATATCAACCGGCACCCGGTGCAGCTGCCGCGCGGAAAACGGCACAAACTCGTGCGCAACGCTTCCGTCCTCCACCGTCAGCAGCACAAAGCCCTTCTCGCCGCACTCATCAAACCCGCGCCCCTCGAGACAACCCGGATAACAGTAGCTTCCGGTTTCATCGAGCGGTCCGGTCTGATAGGAATGGATGTGTCCCAGCGCCAGATAGTCGATGCCCCGGTTCTTCAGCAAATTCAGGTTGATCATGTCCTCGCCGCACGCTGTTCCGATTCCCCCGTGGAGCATGACCAGATTGACCGCGCCGTCTGTATGCGGCAGCGCCTCATAAAACGCCGCATCAAGACCCAGCTGCGCGCCGGAAATTGCAATGCCGTCATATCGGTATGTGGTCCATTTTTTTCCGAACACCTTCAGATTCTCCGGCAGCGCGCAGTCGCAGAAGGCATTTGCCGCCTCGTCGTGGTTGCCGGGCAGATACAGATAGTCGACCTCCGGCGTCCTGCGGATGGCGGCAAGCAGCGCGTCGACCGTGCGCGCGCGCACCCGCGCCCCGTCAAACAGGTCTCCCGCAATCAGAACCGCGCGCACCGCGCGCTCCTGCGCAAACTCCGTCAGCCGGACAAAGCTCTGCAGCATTTCCGTATTTCGCACCGATGCCTGCTGCGCCGTCATATGCGTCTGCATCGGAGAATCCAGGTGGATGTCCGCACAATGGATCAGCTTCATAAGCGCCTCCCTCCGTCCGCCGTGCCCGGCAGACCCTTTTTCTCTCTTCTATCATATCCGCGCAAGCGCCGCATGGCAAGCGCCAAATTTGCAGAAAAACTGTCCGGCAGAAATGCTGCCGGACATACCGCCGTTTATTTTCTCTTTTTTACGCTGCCGCATTTTCATAGAACAGGTGCAGCCACTGCGTTCCCGCCGCGGCGTCTTCCGTGTCCTCTGCATCCGTTTCCGCTTTTTCATAGCGCGGAATCAGCAGCAGGTGAATCTGCCAGCCGTCAATTTCTCCTGCGCCGTCTTTGCCGTAGGTCAGAACGTCTTCGAAGTCCTCCGGCGTGCCGCCCTCCGTCAGCATCACAAGATAGCCCTGCGCGTCCGGATATCGCGCCCCGATTTCCGCCTGCGGCAGAAATTTCAGCGCATCCAGATAATCTGTCAGCTGATAGACGCTCTGCTGCTCCGCCCACTCGCCGCGCTCGGTCACGAAAAATTTCCCGCTGTCGGGGTGAATCCGCAGCTGCGCGCTGTAGACGTCCCATTTATCATAATAGAAAAAGCGAATCGTACCGCGATTTTCAAAATCAAAGTTCTTTGTCAGCCGCAGCTCAAAATTATCCGCGTTCACATACAGCGCCTCACTGTTTTTGAGCTTCTGCGTCTTTGCAATCTTCCCGGCGATCTGCGCAGAATCCAGCTGCGAGACATTGCTTCCGTCCATCGGAAACTCCTGTCTCACCCACTTTATGTTCTTCGCCAATGCTGCCGTCAGCGCGCAGATGGCTGCCAGCAGCAAAATCCACACGATTGGGAATCTGACCTTCTTCATGGACCGTCCGCTCCTTTCTAAGCCTTTTCGAGCAGCAGTACCGTCTCAACAGTTGTTTCAGTTTCCAAGGGAAGTTCTTTCACTTCCTCACCATCAACAGGCACAGGAAAATTGAATACGATCTTCTTTATCCAACTACCGTCTTTTCTCTTTTCCGGGAACATCTCAATTCGCTCAATAAAGGCTTTCATAAACTCTTTCTGCTCCGCTTCTGTTGCGGAATGGTAGACTTCATCAAATGCCAGTAAGAGCCGATAAATGTTATCGCCAGAGATTTTCTCCTGCTGGATGCTGCGTATCTGTCCTTGCAGTTCGGCGATCTGAACTTCAATTTTCTCTATGATATCATACTGCTCATCATAGCGGCGCTGCAAGTCCAAAATCTTTCTGTCATAGTGGGCATCATTGAGGTCCAAGGTATCCATCTGACGCTCCAAGCGGCTTTTCGTTCCAAAGGCTTGCTTTAGCCGCCCTTGTAGGACAGCAATCTGCTTTTCCATATCTTCTGTATCAACTGCTGTTCCGATTTTCGCCTGAATCGCTTCTACAAACCGTGGATTATTGACCATAGCGGAGATAACCTTCGCCACAAATTTGTTGATTTCCGTCTGCTCAATATTCAGACGGAAGCTGCACTCATGCCCGGTAGGTGTAACCGTATTTTTGCAGTAGTAATAATACCGGGTTTTCTTATCCTTACTGTGCGCCTTGGCGATATTGCCGTACATACTCTTGCCGCAGCATGGGCATTTCAAGATACCGGACAGGATGTGGGCGTGGTCTGGATTATTGACCTTTTCCCGCTTAAAGGAATTGACCTTGCGCTTTTCCTGTGCCAGATACCAATCTTCTTCGGAAATGATAGCTTCGTGCTGTCCTTCATAAACCGGGAACTCCGACTGCTCAACCACGTGCATCTCGTTTCTTGTACCCTGTTTCTTTTCTGTTCTTCGTCTGCCGTAAGCAATCTTTCCCATATAAACAGGATTGTACAATACATTTTTCACAAAATCTCTTGAAAATCCCGGAATGGTATTATTCTGTCTTAGTTTCTTAGTATAACCATTGCGGTTCAGATATTTTGCAACTCCTGCAACACCCTCGTTTGTATGAATATAACGATCATAGATTACTCGGATAACTTCTGCTTCATCTTCGGCAATAACAAGTTCACCATTATCCAGTTTATATCCATAAGGTGCAAATCCGCCGTTCCATTTGCCCTCACGAGCCTTTTGTTCCCGTCCTGCCATTGTTTGTGTGCGGATATTCTCTCGCTCGATTTCTGCCACCGCAGACAGCACAGAGATCATCAGCTTTCCTGCATCCTTGGAGCTGTCAATGCCATCCTCCACGCAGATCAGATTGACACCGAAATCCTGCATGAGTTGCAAAGAGTTCAGAACGTCCGCTGCATTTCTGCCAAATCGGGACAGCTTAAAGACCAACACATAAGAAACATCATCTTTGCCGTCCTGGATGTCATTCAGCATCCGTTGAAACTCCTGCCGCCCTTGAATGTTCTTTCCAGAAAAGCCCTCGTCAGAATACTCCCCGGCAACGATCATATCCTCGTATGCCGCAT
>OLWB01002651.1_pt1 | contig 14012 bp, 12 predicted proteins | sample 1673331 | NCBI WGS metagenome assembly OLWB01 (sample SAMEA3178943, study PRJEB25190) | human gut metagenome | biome: human gut; feature: human-associated habitat; material: faeces | place: Austria | collected 2013
AGGGGCAAAAATCGGATCGATGGTCTTTTCAGTCATGATAGCTCCTGTACACCTGGTGCGGATTCAGAGCCGCAGCGCTGGTGCACTTCAGGCTCAGTCGGCTGCCTGGCCTCCTGCAGAAGAGCCGCCACGCGAAGAAATACCCGCGTGACCAAGATCATAGCCGGCAAGAAGCAATTCAGCCTCGGCAGCTATGGTATCACGCTTGCGCGGTGCCGGGATAGAGCCAGTACCCGCATTGAATACGAGCTTGTCATCTTCCACATCGACATCGATAACCGAGCCACTGCTCCAACGGCCCTCAAGAAGCTGCTCGGAAAGCGGATCCTCGATGAGGCGCTGGATAGCACGACGCAAGGGACGAGCTCCGAAGGAAAGGTCGGTGCCTTCCTTGGCAACAAAGCGGCTCGCTTCGGGCGTCAGGTTGATGGACATGTTCTGCTCGATAAGACGCTCGCGCAAATCGGCAATCATAAGATCGACGATCTTCACGATTTCTTCTTCGGTAAGGCTCTTGAAGACGATGATCTCATCGATGCGGTTCAGGAATTCAGGGCGGAAAAGCTTCTTTACCTCACCCATCACGCGCTGCTTCATTTCCTTGTCGTCCATGCCACCATTGGCGCTTGAGGTGAAGCCCAAGGGGGTGGTAGCCGTGATTTCGCGCGCACCGACGTTGGAAGTCATGATGATAACCGTGTTGCGGAAATCAACAACACGACCCTGCGAATCGGTAAGGCGCCCTTCCTCCAAGATTTGAAGCAAGATATTGAACACATCGGGGTGGGCCTTTTCGATTTCATCGAACAGCACAACCGAATACGGACGCTGACGCACTGCCGTGGTAAGCTGACCGCCCTCATCGTAGCCCACATAGCCTGGAGGCGAGCCAACCAGACGCGACACCGAGTGCTTTTCCATGTACTCGGACATATCGAAGGAGATAAGCGCATCTTCGGAATTGAAGAGAAATTCCGCCAAAGCTTTGGAAAGCTCGGTTTTGCCCACGCCCGAAGGACCAAGGAAAATAAATGATCCGCCAGGACGCTTCGGGTCTTTCAGGCCCGAACGTGAACGACGAATAGCCTTCGAAAGAGCCGTAACTGCTTCATCTTGACCGATAACGCGCTCATGGAGCACCTGTTCCATGCGGAGCAGCTTTTCGGTTTCCGCCTCAGTAAGGTTGGAAACGGGCACGCCAGTGGTCATGGAAACCACATCGGCAACGTCTTCTACCGCAACCTCGTTAATCGTGTTGCTGTTCTTTTCTTCCCACGCCTTGCGCGCCTCATCGCGCTTGGCGACAAGCTCTACTTCCTTTTCGTGCAGGATATCTGCGCGCTTGAAGTCCTGCTTGGCGATGGCATCATCCTTCTGAGTGCGGACGTTGCGCAGTTCATCGGCGATCTTCTGCACCTCTTCGGGTAGGACCATGTTGCGGATGCGCATGCGAGCGCCAGCCTCGTCCAAAACGTCAATGGCCTTATCGGGAAGGAAACGATCCTGGATGTAGCGATCGGAAAGGCTTACTGCGGCGCGCAGTGCATCATCGGTGAAATGCACGTGATGATGCGCCTCGTAGCGATCGCGCAAGCCTTCGAGGATGCGCACTGCCTGCTCTTCGCTTGGCTCCTTCACCATTACCGTCTGGAAGCGACGCTCGAAAGCGGAATCCTTTTCCAAGTGTTTGCGGTATTCGTCGAGCGTGGTAGCGCCGATAATCTGAATTTCGCCACGCGACAGAGGCGGCTTCAAAATGGCAGCCGCATCGATGGAGCCTTCAGCGGCGCCAGCGCCGATAAGGGTATGCAACTCGTCGATGAACAGGATGATGTCGCCCGCCTGCTCAACTTCCTTAATGCACTTCTTCAAACGCTCTTCGAATTCACCACGGTACTTGGAGCCTGCCACCAGGGCAGATACGTCAAGCGTGACGATGCGCATATTGCGAATGATATCGGGTACCTGGTCGGCAACGATAAGCTGAGCCAAGCCTTCGGCAATAGCGGTTTTGCCCACGCCGGGCTCACCGATAAGGAGTGGGTTGTTCTTTTGGCGACGCGAGAGGATCTGCATCACGCGCTCGATTTCGCCAGCTCGCCCGATTACGGGATCGAGTTTGCCGTCCTTGGCCTTTTTAGTGAGGTCGACACCAAATTCCTTCAGCATGCTGTCGGAAGCGCCCGCATTGGGATCGAAATTGGTAGCGCCCGCGAACACCGCAGACTGACCCACCATATCGTTTAAGGAAGAGCGAATGGCATCGCCTTCCACTCCGAGCTTGCGCAGTACATCAATCGCTGTGCCTTCGCCTTCACGGACAATACCTAGCAGCAGATGCTCGGTAGAGATATAGCTTTTGCCCATCTGCATGGCTTCACGTAGTGAGTTTTCCAATACGCGCTTTACGCGCGGGGTAAAACTCAAATGGCCCGAAACGTCGGTAGATGCATCGCCTTTAATGAGTTGCTGCACGCAGGTAAGGGTGGCTTCGTACGTAACGCCCAGATGGTCAAGCGCCTGGGCGGCTAAGCCTTCTTTTTCCTTCAACAAAGCCAAAAGGACGTGCTCAGTGCCCACATAAGGCTGGTGCAGCGCACGAGCCTCTTCCTGGGCAAGCACCAGTACCTTTCTGGCCTTGTCGGTAAACTTGTCGAAGGACATGTAAGCCTCGATTCTCTCGGCAAGTAAGTTTAATTCGGAATAATGCTAGCACTCAAAAACAGCGAGTGCTAACCCGTTAACAATCTGTGACTAGAATACAGAAGCGGGTGAGAATTTTGGGGACAGTCCCGAAATTCTCACCCGCTATTTCACACAAGATCATCCCTGTTCGGATAAAACAAGGGTTCCTCTATTTGGCCTCAGGACGCATGTGGGGGAACAGCAACACGTCGCGAATGCTCGGCTGGTTCGTAAGGAGCATAACTACACGGTCAATGCCGATACCGATGCCGCCCGCAGGAGGCATGCCGTACTCAAGAGCACGGATGTAGTCGGTATCATACTCCATGGCCTCGTCATCGCCAGAAGCCTTTTCCTCCATCTGCTTCTGGAAGCGCTCTGCCTGGTCAACCGGGTCATTTAGCTCGCTAAAGGCATTGGCGTACTCATGGCCTGCAATAACAAGCTCAAAACGATCAGTCAGACGAGGGTCGTCCTCGAAGCGCTTGGCTAGTGGGCTTACCTCAACCGGGTAATCCACAACAAAGGTGGGGTTCACGATGGTAGGCTCACCGATTTCGTCGTACAGCTCGGCAATAAGCTTGCCGGCAGTCCACTCGGGCTTCACCTCTATGCCGTTCTTCTTGGCAACCTCGGCCAGATGGCTAACAGGCGTGTCAAGCGTAACCTCTTCGCCGAGTGCTTTGGAAACGATTTCCGTCATGGGAATGGAAGGCCATTCGCCCGAAATGTCGATAGTCTGACCCTGGTACTCAAGCTGTTCGGAGTCGTTCACTGCAGCGTTGGCTGCCTTGATAACACCCTGAGCCAGCTTCTTCATGCCCTGCAGGTCGTTGAAAGCGCAGTAGGCTTCCATGGTAGTGAACTCAGGGTTGTGAGTGGGATCCATACCTTCGTTGCGGAAGATACGACCGATTTCGAACACGCGCTCGAAACCGCCAACCAGCAAACGCTTCAAGTGAAGCTCGGTGGCAATACGCAGATAGTTTTCCTGATTCAACGCATTGAAGTGTGTAATGAACGGCTTAGCGGTTGCGCCGCCCTGCACGGTTTGCAGGATGGGCGTTTCCACCTCGTAATAACCGTCCGCCTCCATGTAGCGGCGAAAAGCCGAGAGGATCTTCGAGCGCTTCTGGAAGGTATCGCGCACTTCATCGTTAACGATAAGATCGACATAGCGCTGGCGGTAACGGGTTTCTTTGTCGTTCAAGCCGTGAAACTTTTCAGGCAGCGGACGCAACGCCTTGGAGAGCAACTGGAACGAATCAACGGCAACAGAGAGCTGGCCGCGACGCGTGCGCATCATAAGGCCATGCGCACCAATCCAGTCGCCCAGGTCGAGGTCTTTCATCTCGGCAAAGACATCTTCGCCCAATGCGTTGATGCGGCAGAAGAGCTGAATGCGACCGGTGGCATCCTGGAGCTCGAAGAAGATGATTTTGCCCTGAACACGCTTGGCCATAATACGGCCCGCAATGGAAACAGCATCTTCGGTGTTTTCGCCATCGGCCAGCTCGGCGTACTTTTCATCCAAGTCGACAATGTGATGGGAGTACTCGAATGCAGCGTGACCATAAGGGTTCTTGCCCTCTGCCAATAGAGCCTCGCGCTTGGCGCGGCGCACCTCAATCGGATCGTCTTCGATTACTTGCTCGTTGTTTTCTTCTGCCATGTGAATTCCTTAAAGCTTGCTTAGCGCTCGATTGCCTGAATGGTCATCTTGATAACGCGGCCGGTGGGGCCCTGAGCCTCTACGGCTTCGCCCTGCTTATGACCCAAAAGGGCAGCGCCTACGGGAGATTCGTTGGAAATCTTGCCCTCGGCGGAGTTTGCCTCTGCGCCGCCAACAATGGTGAATACGCGCTCGCGGCCACCCATATCTACCGTTACGCGGCTGCCGATGTTAACGCGACCAGATTCGGTGGGAGCCTCCACGATGGTTGCCTCGCCGAGGATACGAGTGATCTCTGCGATGCGGACCTCGTTTGCAGCCTGCTCATTCTTTGCGTCGTCGTACTCAGAGTTCTCGGAAATATCGCCGAATTCGCGAGCAACGCGGATACGGTCGCCGATCTCTGCGCGCTTTTCGGTTTCCAGGAAATGGAGCTCCTGCTCCAGCTTTTCCTTGCCTTCCTGAGTAAGAACGTAGTTGTTTTCCATGGTTTACACCCCTCGGCCATGCATATGCTGGCCAGTCTTCCTTTCCTATACTCGCGAAAAGGGCGCGCCTCCATAAGAAGCGTGCCCTTTGCATACCAGTGATGAAGCGAAGCGGTTAGCTCTATGCTTCTTCTTTTTTAGCCTCTTCGGCAGCCTCTGCCTTCTTGCCAGGCGCGGGCTTGTCGATAACCTCAACTTCGATTTCTTCCTTGGCGTCTGCCGCCTTAGGAGCGGGCTCTTCAGCCTCTTCGACCTTCTTGCCGCCGCCTAGGCCTTCGCGCAGATTCTTAACTGCCTTGCCGATTGCGGTACCAAGCTTGGGAAGGTTCTTGGGTCCGAAAAGAACGAGAATTACAACGAGGATGATGACGATCTCAAGGGGACCGAAAGGTCCAATCTTCATGAAGCACCTCCGTGGTGGTGAGTTGGCGCCCTGCGAGAGCCCCAACTTCTTACTGCGAGTACATATAAAAGCACTCTAACAAAAAAGAACGGTACCCTTTTCAGGATACCCCTCAGTGGTTGTAATGGTCGGGATGACAGGATTCGAACCTGCGACCTCTGCGTCCCGAACGCAGCGCTCTACCAAGCTGAGCCACATCCCGCTGTTGTGATTAGCGGGTGCTATAGTACCACACTTCCTGCAAAAGAAAAGAGGGCATGCAAATGCCCTCCATAAATACGAATACCAGTTCGTTACCTATCCAAAGCAGCGCCTACCTGCAAACACTTCACCCGCTTGGCGGAACACCGTTTAATAGCGAACGTACCACATGCCAGAATGAACAGCACTGATCTTAACCACGTCGCCCGTTCGCGGCGCGTGAATCATCTGGCCATTGCCAATATAAACACCCGTATGGTGGCTGTTTAGGCAGAAATCGCCAGGCTGAGGATTGGTAACACGCTTCCAGCTTGCCATGGTGTAAGTGGTACACCAATGATTACCCATTTTGCCAGTGATGCAGTATCCAACCAGGCCAGAGCAGTCAAAGGAGTTCGGGCCAGCTGCACCCCATACATAAGGTTTGCCAAGCTGGGCATAGGCTCGATCAACTACCGTGTTGCCTGTTACAGTTTGGACGGCACTGTTGTCTACCGTAGCGCCCCCATTGTTCTTCGATGCTGCGGCAGCGGCAGCTGCTTCACGGGCGGCAGCTTCCTGGCGAGCCTTTTCGGCAGCCTCTTCTTCCTTGCGCATCAATTCCTGCGCTTCGGCAGAAAGGCTGTCGTAGGTCTGCTGCATCTGAGCGGTGGTTGCCTCAGCTTCATCCTTTACGGATTTGGCTTCTGCAGCTTTGTTGGCGGCAACCTCAGCCTGCTCTTCGGCTTCCCGCTTGGCGTTTTCCAGTTCTTCGCGTGCGTTCTTGGTTTCAGTTACCAATTCGGCATCGTTTTCGTTGAGCCGCTCAAGCGTGTTCCATGTGGTGGCAAACTGCTCAAACGAAGAAGCGCCCAGAATTACGTCAAGGAACCCGGTATTGCCCGAGCGATACATATCGCGAGCGCGGGTACCGAGCTTTTCCTGGTAGCCTTCAATTTCCCTGGTTTTCTGGTCTACCTTTTCCTGAGCTTCCTCCACCTTTTTTTCGGCGGCCTTCTGCTCGTCGATAGCCGTGTAGTAGTTATTCGAAGCCTCATCGAGCTTTTGTTGCATCTCGTTGAGCTTATTGAGCGCCTGCTGCGCTTCAGCCTGTTTTTCGGCAGCAGTAGGTTCTGCCAAAGCAACCGTAGTAGGCACGGCAAGGCCCGCAACAAGAACCACGGCCATTGCAGCCGAAGCAAGTGCTCGCTTATGTTTTGCGATAGAAATACCCATCGTGAGTTTCCCCCTGGTGGTGTTGTGGTGCGATTAAGCGATAGCTGGATAAGTTTAGCAAGCGAACGGTTTGCGCCGCAACGCCACCGTGCCGTATTCAAAGTTTCAATGCGCAATATTCACAAATAGCACCAGGTCAAAGCTGTATGTGCATTTTGCGCTTGAATTATGAACGCTCAAATTTCGCCCGTATAAACAAGAAAACCCGCCGAAGCGGGTTTTCAAAGAATCATATGATAGCGATTCGCTAGTAGCGAACGTAAATCATGCCACTGTGCACGGAGCTTACCTTGACCACGTCGCCCGTCTGAGGAGCATGGATCATCTGACCACCGCCAATGTAGATACCGCAGTGATGGCTGTTTACGCAAATATCACCAGGCTGAGGGTTGGAAACACGCGTCCAGCCCATGAAGGTACCCGTGGTACCCAAGCGGCTGTAACTACCGGTGAGGCAATAGCTTACCAAACCAGAGCAGTCGAATGAGTTCGGGCCAACTGCGGCCCACTGATAGGGCTTGCCCAGCTGGGAGTAAGCGCGGTTTACCACGCTATTGCCCGAAACGGACTGGGGCTTGCTGTTGTTGGTTGCCGAGCTTGAAGCATTGTTCTTGTTGGAGTTTGAGCTGCTGTTCGAATTGCTAGAGGTTGTGTTGTTGCGATTGTTGTTCGTGATGGTGGTTGCAGCATCGTTACCTGCCGTGCCATTCTGCTCGGCAGCTGCTGCGGCAGCCTGCTGCTGAGCTTCCTGGGCAGCACGCTCCTGGCTGATAAGCTCCTGAGCCTCAGCGGAAAGGCTGTTATAGGTCTGCTGCATCTCAGATGCCTTCTGGTCTGCTGCCTCAGCAACAGACTTGGCTTCCTCTGCCTTATCGGATGCTACCTTGGCCTGCTCTTCAGCTTCCTGCTTTGCAGCCTGAAGCTCTTCGCGAGCGGTCTTGGTTTCGGAAACCAGTTCAGCATCATTGCCATTCAGGGTTTCCAACATGTTCCAGGTAGTGGCGAACTGTTCAAAAGAGGATGCGCCCAAGATAACGTCCAAGAAATTGGTGTCACCTGAACGGTACATATCGCGAGCACGATCGGAAAGACGCTGCTGATCCTTTTCAATCTGAGCGGTTTTGTCTTCGATCTGCTTCTGAGCTTCGTCTACACGATTCTGGGCATCGATCTGCTCCTGATGAGCAGCTTCATAATTAGCAGAAGCCTGATCAAGCTCGCTCTGATACTGATTGAGCTTTTGCAGGGCAGCCTGAGCCTCTGCCTGCTTATCGTCGGAAGGCGCAGCGAACGCACTGGCTGCAGGGACGGAGAGTCCAACGGCCAAAATGGCAGCAAAAGCAGCATTCAAAGCCACCTTAGACTTGGAAGCGTATGTCTGTTTTGTCATATGAAAGGGCCTCCTAGCACTTTCGCGTTGACCTTGCACATATTCGAGACGTATCTCTAGTGCAAGAATTCAGCTTTTGCAATGGTAGCAAACCCGCATCGAACAACGCAAAGATATGTGAAGGTGCGCTTCATAACGCCAGCTCAACGGAATATGACTATTCATTCTCGTCTTGAATGAGCTCTCGCTTATAACGTCTCTCAGCCTCGTGCGCGGCGTGCGACTGCCTGTTGTTGGCGGAGGGAAGCTCCATTTCGAAACGCTGACCTCGACGCGTGGCGGCTTTCGCCTGGAAGAACAAGAACGTGAAACCCAAAACGCCCGCCACCAACGATGCCGCCAACTTGGCAACCATTACGTACGCAGCGTCGGCAAAAGCCAAGTTGGCCACAAAGATGGACATGGTAAAGCCCACGCCGCCCAAAAGCGCCGCACCAAGCATATGGGACCAATTCACGTTTTCGGGCAAAGTAGATAGTTTCGTTTTCACGATAATGAAGCTCATAAGCATGATGCCCGCAGGCTTGCCTATTACCAATCCAAAGAACACGCCCAAAAAGATAGGGCTCGAAAGAATATCACCCGCAGGCACTTGTATGAATGCCACATCAGCATTGGTCAGGGCGAACAAGGGAAGAATCGCAAAGTACACCCATGGGTACAGTCTGCGCTCCAAGCGCGTTGCAGGAGGGACCACCTGGCGGGAAACGCGCGCCAAGCGCGTTACGCTAGCCAAGTAGTCGGTCTGCCCGATTACCGGCTCGTCGGGGACATAGCTTTCCTCCGCTTCCTTCACACGCTGCCCCGACCAGCTTGCGAAGCTCTTCAACCTCACATGCGAACGGGAAGGAATGGCAAAGGCCAGTAGCACGCCGGCAATGGTCGAGTGAACCCCAGACATAAATATGCAGTACCACAGAACTGCGCCCACCAACAAATAAGGCACTAATGAATACACATGGGTGCGGTTCAGCGCAACAAGCACAACCATGACCACCGCTGCAGCCGCCAACCACATCATTGAAGGGCTGTGCCCGTAGAAGACGGCAATGACCAAGATGGCCACAATGTCATCGGCTACCGCAAGAGTACTGAGGAACACACGCAAGCCGGCAGGAACGCGCGATCCCAACAACGCTAAAATACCAAGCGCGAAAGCAATGTCGGTTGCAGTGGGCACGCCCCAACCCATAACCGTTTCGGGGTTGCTTGCGTTGAACAGAAGGTAGATGCCTACAGGCATGAGCACGCCGCCAATAGCAGCAACAACAGGCAGAATAGCCTGGCGAACATTGGTAAGTTCGCCCACCGTCATTTCGTACTTGATTTCCAGTCCAACCAACAGGAAGAAAATGGCCATAAGCACATCATTGATGATGTGGGCCAACGACATCTCTGCGTGCTCTGCGCCAAACCCAAAGGATACTTCGGTGTGCCAGAACTCGATAAACCCTTCGTGCGCTGCCGTATTCGCCACCACCAGTGCAACAATAGCGCCAAGGAGCATGACGCCCGCCGCCTTGGTGGTTGAATGGGTGAGCTCCAGCACCTTATGGTAGCGACGCTGATGGGAAGACACCTCGTTAATGAAGATGCCGGTTTCCTTATGCGGTTTGTGGGCCATGGGGTATTCCTCCGCTTCTCTTCAGCGTTCCACAATAACAGAGCGAATCATTCAAAATGCCTTACCAATAGCAACGTTTATACAACGTTTTAGAACAAGTTCATTTTTATTGATGAAATCAGAAAGAAGTGCGCTAGACTAATAAGCGAAGACGGTTGACGAGGGGAAATACGAAACCGCCTCCCATTACAGAAGGTGCTGCAAAGGTGCATCCAACACGCATTCCGCACAGCATGAATTGTCGTTTTCGACATTCCAGTTTCATGAGGGGCCCCTCGAAAAACCGCGAAGTTCGTTTCAGTTTGAGAGGTGAAATCATGGAAATCACCATCACCGGCCGCAGGATGCCCATCACGGATCCCATCCGCGCTTATGCCGAAGAAAAAATCGGCAACTCCATGAAGGTCATGGACATCAACCCCCTTACTGCCGAGGTTGTACTGCAGGTCGAAAAGAATCCTGCTAACCCCACCCCCGCTAAGTGCGAGGTTACCATGCGCGCACGCGGCCACATCATCCGCGTAGAAGAAACCGACGAGAACATGTACGCCGCAATTGACGTTGCCGCTGCTAAAGTTCTGCGCCAGCTCCGCAAATACAAGACCCGCATCATCGACAAGAAGATCGCAGACGCTCCCGCCAAGGCTGGCGCCAAGCTCGACATCGATGGTCTGATGCAGGAGCTTTCCGCTGATGACGAAGTAGTACGCGTGAAGGAACTGGTCCTCGAGCCCCTCACCGAAGAAGAGGCCCTGGTTCAGATCGACCTGCTTGGTCATGACTTCTTCGCCTACATCGATCGCGACACCAATGCTGTAAACATCCTGTATCGCCGTGACAATGGCGGCTACGGTCTGCTGAAGGCAACCGAGGAATAGGCAATCATTCCGCAACCTAGAAAGGGCTCGCATAAGCGGGCCCTTTCTTTTTAGTAGAACGATATCCCACAAGCCAATAAGGCATATGGAAGTTGTCCTACATATCTCTAATTCGACCCCGCGTACAACTTGGCCTCTCTTACATAGCGAGGCGTGTAATAGTCAATACGGTTCTTCACTTCTTCAGCACTAAGGGCTTTCTTCACCTTCGCAGGGACACCGGCAACCAGCGAATAAGGCGGCACTACAGCCCCTTCAAGCACCAAAGCTCCCGCAGCAACTACCGAACCCTCGCCAATTACGGCACCATTGAGAATGGTAGACCCCATGCCTATCAGCACGCCATCTTCCACGGTGCAGCCATGCACTATCGCGCCGTGTCCCACTGTAACGTCACTGCCGATAGTTACGGGAAAACCGCTATCGATGTGCACGACAACGTTATCCTGCACGTTAGTCCGATCGCCGATGCGCAGCGGCTCGCACTCAGCACGCAACACCGCACCGAACCAGATAGAGGAATTCTCCCCTACCTTCACATCACCGCAAACCGTGGCGTTATCAGCCACAAACGCAGCACTGGAAACATCTGGCGTATGACCTTCAATGGAAACTATCATGCTTATCCCCTTTCAAAGCCAGCATACTGTGCATACCAAAACTACGCGCTAATACCGCGCACTAAACAAAAGAGCCCCTGCAGAAACAAGGGCTCTGTAATACTTAATCGGCTGCGCCTTCCTGGAAACGCGCGAGGAATGCCTTGGTGCGGTTATGCTGCGGGTTGTTGATAACCTGCTGAGCTGGGCCTTCCTCGACGATAACGCCGCCATCCATAAACGCAACGCGATCGGCAACGTCACGAGCAAACGCCATTTCATGCGTCACGATAACCATGGTCATGTGCTCGTCGGCAAGCTCACGAATAACGCGCAGGACCTCTTGCGTAAGCTCTGGGTCGAGCGCAGACGTGGGTTCATCGAAGAACAGCACATCGGGGTCAAGCGCCAAAGCACGGGCAATGGCAACGCGCTGCTGTTGGCCACCGGAAAGCTCGCAAGGAACCATATCCTCTTTATCGGCCAACCCCATTTTGGCAAGCAGCTCGCGTCCGCGTGCAAGCGCTTCTTCCTTTGGGCGCTTCTGCACGCTAATCAGGGCATCGGTCACGTTCTGCAACACCGTGAAATGCGGGAACAGATTGAAATTCTGGAAAACCAGGCCGTAGCGTTCCTTAGCCTGAGCAAGCACATCTTTGCCGCCATACACCGCTTTGCCCGTGGAGTCAGCTTCAGCAACTTTCACATCACCATATGCAAGCGAACCAGCATCCAGCGTTTCGAGCAGCGTCATGCAACGCAAAAGCGTGGACTTGCCGCCGCCCGAAGGACCAATAATAGACAGCACATCGCCCTGGTTTACCGTAAGCGAAATATCTTTTAGAACCTCATTGCTGCCAAACGCCTTGCGCGCATGGCCTAGGTTCACAACCGGCATATTTTCCATAGAGGAAACCCCTTTTCCCATATTCTTCAAGCCAACACGCTAGTCGTGGTAGTAGGCAAGCTTCTTTTCCACGCGCCCCAAAATGAATTCGATGAAGAGGCAGAACACCCAGTAGATAAGCGCAGCAATGGCATAGGGGATCATAGATACGTTGCTTGCGGCAAGGGCCTTGGCAACCGAGAACATTTCCGCCATACCCAATACAAATGCCAAAGAAGTATCTTTTACCAGGGTGATGATCTCATTGCCCATTGCAGGCAAAATGCGCTTGATCACCTGGGGCAGCACGATCTTGAAGAAAGTTTGCGAACGGGAGTAGCCCAAAACCAAAGCAGCCTCGTACTGGCCCTTCGGAATAGACTGAATGCCCGAACGGTATATTTCGGCAAAATAAGCCGAATAGTTCAAGATGAAGCCCACGGCGCAAGCACCGAATTTCCAGTCGGTGCCCATATTCATTCCCAGCAGATAATAAGGACCAAACATAAAGGCCATCAACTGCAGCATCAGCGGAGTGCCACGCAGAATGGAAATGTAGAACTGGGCAAGCAGCGATAGCGGCTTGAATGAGCTCATTCGACACAAGGCAACCACGATGCCCAGCGGCAAAGAGCCAACCAGCGTAACCACGAAAATCCAGGCGGAAAGCCCCAAGCCATCCACCAAGGCGCCAACCATAACGCCAAGTTCCATAATCTTCCTCCTTTATGCGCCATGCGATTCAACCGCCGAACGCAACAAAGGGCGGAAGGGGTAGCCTTCCGCCCAGCAGTGTCGAGATCACCGCTCTTGCATCAGCTTCCGGGGAAGCCGAAAAAGAGCGCAGACTCGCTTTGTTTTCCTTACTTAAGCACCCAGTTCTCAGCACTCATGCCGTAATCGGCATACTTCTCGATGAGCTTTTCAACCGTGCCATCGTTGTACATATCCTTAAGTGTGCTGGTAACCTTAGCCGCCAGAGCGTCGTCGCCCTTCTTGAAGCCAACGGCATAGTGCTCGCTGCTCAGGGGGTCAAGCTGCTGATAGGCATCGGGCTTAGCAGCGATCTGGTACTGGGCGATGGAAAGGTCACAAGCAACGGCATCTACCATCCCAGACTCAAGCTGCATGAATGCGTTGTTGTAATCGGGAAGCGTCTGCAGGCTCTTGAAGGTATCGGCAACGTCCTTCTTGTCGCCCTCAAGTACTTCGAGCGCAGCAGAGTCAGCCTGGGTTACCACCGTCTTGCCAGCAAGGTCGGAAAGGGACGTGATGCCGGAATCCTTCTTAACAACGATTACCTGCTCGTTGAGCATGTAGGGCTCGGAGAAGGTGTAGTCATCTTCGCGGCCTTCCATGGTGAAGCCGTTCCAGATGCAGTTGATGGTACCCTGGTTCAGCTGAGCATCCTTGGTATCCCAATCGATGGCAGAAAGCTCGATGTCCCAACCGTTACGGTTGGCAACTTCCTGAGCAAGATCAAGGTCAAAACCAGTAGGGTTGTTGCTCTCATCCATAAAACCATACGGCGGATAGCTGTTATCGAAGCCCACGATGAGCTTGTTGTCGGCAGGGTTACCGTCATTGGAGCTGGACTGCTGCTGCGAGCAACCCGCAAGCAGGGCGGCAGAAAGGCAGGCAACGCAAGCCACGGCCAACACCGAAAGGAACTTCTTCTTCATTACTACCTCATTTCAGCGGTAAGACTTTACTTAACTAAAGCAGACCGCAGTATAGCACACTAAAGTGCCAAAGCGAATGAGGCAGAAGAAAGCTCCCCCTGTTTTACCGCGCAGACGGACACCTTTCACCCGCAAGCGGATATTGAGCTTCGCATCGAATACACCGACACCCCGCACATGCGTGGCGCCTTACCATGGACGGCGGCGCGACTGCGCCCATCGTTCCCCGCGGCACCTCGGACGCGCGTGGCACCTTACGCTGCCACGCGAAAGAGAGCCGCCTTGTTTT
>OLWB01002682.1_pt1 | contig 13894 bp, 16 predicted proteins | sample 1673331 | NCBI WGS metagenome assembly OLWB01 (sample SAMEA3178943, study PRJEB25190) | human gut metagenome | biome: human gut; feature: human-associated habitat; material: faeces | place: Austria | collected 2013
AACAAGTCCCGGCTGTGAAGGATTGCAGATTTACACAGACTGCATTCGGAACAGTAGTACATGATTCAAGTGGGAAGTGGCTTGGTCAGTATGAGACAGAAGATGCAGCTGTAGAGATGCTAAGAGAAATGGCAAATGACGATGGAGGATATAGCGATGAAATATGATGGCTATCAAGTTGGAATCGTGATTAAATCGTTACGAATCCAAAGAAAACTTACAAAAGAAGCTCTTGCAGCGGAGCTTGGCATTAGTGAGTCAACTATCAAAAAGTATGAGAATGGAGAACGTGCATTAAGTATCACAAATCTATTTAAGATAATTGATTATTTCAAGGTAGATGCCAATACAATCCTGAATGTGGCAGAGAGTAAGAAAGAAACTTCAATAGACTCCAGGCTAGAATTAATGGATTGCAGCAAGAGGGCATATTTTCAAAAGGTATTTAACGAAATGCTAGATAACGCAGAGATGCTTGTTTCATAGGAGGTTTGGCTATGAGAAGAAAGAAAAAGACGATTGAATGTATAGAGTATCTGTCAGTAAGTGCACCATTGGATAAAGTGGATCGCTTAGAGGATAAGCAGAGTAAATATATTCACGAGTATGTAAAAAATAAAGAATACATGATTGTTGGCACTGAACGCCGACATGGATTTTCACAGAATGATGTGGACAGACAGTGGCATCAGATTGTGGATAAGATTAGAAAAAAGCAGGTAGATGGTGTAATAGTCACAAATATGAGTGTCATTACAGATAATCTTATTGATGCATTCGTAAAAATAGCACAGGTTCAGGCTGCCGGAGGAATTATTGTTACAGTAGATGATGGCAGACTGGCTATGCAGTTAAGGGGGTTTTAGATTATGAAAAAGAATAAGAAACATTATGACAAATATAAGAAGTTTGATGTTGTATATGCAGATTTTGGACGAAATCCGCATGGTGTGCAAGGAGGAATAAGACCGGGAATTGTAGTCTCGTGTGATGCAAGTAATCATGGTGGGGCACCTCAGATTTCAGTTGTTCCATTATCATCAAAACTGAAAGATAATCCTGTGCATGTGATAGTTGATCCTTCAGAAATAAGAGGGTACGCATTGAGCAACAGATCTGATTTTATGCCGGAGGATATTCAGACCTTGAATAAGGGCTGTGTCCGTTTTAAGTCGGGGTATATTCCAGGAGAATCGGAGATTAGGGAAGCTATGGATAGAGCGATGATAATGCAGCTTAATCTGTTACCTGTAGCACGCAAGATGGTATTAGAGGAATTGGAGATGAAACAAAATGGATAACAGAACGAAGAAAACAAATAACAAGAGATTTGTCAGATATCCAGAGGGTGCAGAGATGTACTCGATGAGTTTATCAAAGTTCCAGCAGTTAGCTAAGGATGCGAAAGCATGTTATAAGATGAATAGACTGGTGCTTGTGAACCTTGATATTCTTGATGAATATCTGGAGACATTTCATATAGAAGACGAGGAATTCTACAAATAAATTGAAAAGAATATGAAAGAGTTTGCATTAATATACTTGACTTTATGTCGGACATAAAGTATACTATGTTCAGATGGAGGTGATATATTGGCAAAGATGGGACGACCAAAGGCTGAAAAACCTGCTGATAAGAAGGTTACAATCAGACTGAATGGTGAAGAACATGAATTGTTGCTTGAATACACCAAAAATCATAACATGACTATGACGCAAGTAGTTAAAATGGCAGTATTAGAGAAGCTAATGGCTGACCAGAAGTAATGCAGGCTCTTTTCTTTTTGAGAAAGGAGAAAAGATGGCTTGTAGAAAAGATGGTAAAGGAAGAGTATTACGAAAAGGAGAGCATTATCGTAAAACTGATGGCAGGTATTCATATATTTATACTGATCCATTAGGGAAAAAAAGGACGATATATGCGAAATCTCTTGTAACACTTAGGCAGAAAGAAGACGAACTTGTTCGTGACCAGATGGACGGATTAAATGTATATGTTGCCGGAAGTGCAGATGTGAATTTTCTGTTTGATAGATATATTTCTACCAAGACGGAGTTGCGAAGTACTACAAAGGCAAATTACTTATATACATGGGATCATTTTATCAGGGATACGTTCGGAGAGAAAAAGATTAAGGATGTGAAGTATTCTGATGTCTTATTTTTCTATACGGATTTGATTACGAACAAAGGATTGCAGGTAAATACCTTGGAGAGTATCAATACTGTATTGCGACCTACATTTGAGCTGGCAGTACGAGATGATATAATAAGAAGAAATCCTGTAGATGGAGCTTATGCCGAGGTGAAAAAAAGAAATGGTGGTGCTAGAAAGAGTCGAAGAGCACTGACAGTAGAGCAACAGAGAGAATTTATTGATTATGTTGCGAAGAATCCGTTTTTCTTCCACTGGTATCCGTTTTTTGTATTTCTGCTTGGAACAGGATGCAGAATCGGTGAGGCAATAGGCATCAGATGGGACGATGTTGATATGAAGAAACGAACAATCAATATTAACCATAGTCTTACCTATTACACAAGATCTGATAATTCATTCAAGTGTGAGTTCAGGGTTTCAGAACCTAAAACAGAAGCAGGAATAAGGACAATTCCAATGATGGGACCGGTGTATGAAGTGCTCAAGTCTGAATATCAGCGCCAGCAGGAAGAAGGTTTTTGTGTTGCAGAGGTTGATGGAATGACAAACTTTATATTTACTAATCGGTTTGGAAATCCACATAATCCGCAGGCAGTAAATCGTGCAATCAAGAGAATCGTTGATACTCATAATGCCGAAGAAGAGGTAGAGGCAAAGAAAAAGAAGAGAGAACCTATAATGTTGCCCAGGTTTTCATGTCACATTTTTAGACACACATTTGCCTCAAGGTTTTGTGAGAACGAAACCAATGTAAAAGTTATTCAAGAAGTAATGGGACATGCTGATGTCAGCACAACCATGAACATTTATGCGGAGGCAAATCCAGAGGTTACTAGAGAGGCTTTGGAGAAACTTGCCAAGAACATGGATGTATTTTAGAAACAACGATATAATATAGAAAAGAGTCCTCTGATTTGAGGACTAGGCAATTGACCAAAAAAATTTAATATGACTAATATATGACCAAAAAAAGCTGCAAATTTGGTTATTTTAGTACAGCTTGCTAAAGAAAATATTGTAATGATTTAAAGAAATACAAATCATCTTACAGCTCTTTACGGCAGGAGCGAAAAAGCTCCCGACAATGAAGAGCATTGGTGGCGTAAAGGATGAAAATGGCGTAAGTTCTAAGCCTTCAGAAGAGGTAAAAGCTGAGCCGGAGAAGATTGATTTCTCTAATGTAAAGATTGAACCTTTATTTGAGGAAGAAGTAGACTTTGATACATTCAGCAAGTCAGATTTCAGAGCTGTTAAGATAAAAGAGTGTGTAGCAGTTCCTAAGTCAAAGAAATTATTACAGTTTACTTTAGATGACGGAACAGGCACAGACCGCACTATTTTAAGCGGAATCCATGCTTATTATGAGCCAGAAGAGCTTGTTGGAAAGACACTTATTGCCATCACAAATCTTCCACCAAGAAAGATGATGGGAATTGAATCTTGCGGTATGTTACTTTCAGCAGTAAACAATCTTAAGGATTCAGAGGATGAAGAACTTCATCTTCTTATGGTTGATAACCATATCCCAGCAGGTGCGAAGTTGTACTAAAAATGTGCGGAGTCTGATGTAATAAGATAATATAATGATGCGGAATCAGACGATATGACATAGAAGCCCCATTGGATAGAGAAATCTGTCTGATGGGGCTTAATTACATATAGAACAGAGATTTTAATAATAAAGGAGAATTTGAGGATGCAGAATTATGATGGTCAATTTAAACTAAATGGACAGGAATATTTTTATAGAGCAAAGGATGACAGTGGAAGTTCAAAAATTACAAGGGATAATAATGAAGAACCTCATAAAGGTGAGTAATTCACGAATTGTAAATGTGATGGTGAAAAAAGTAATAGAAAAAGTTTGGCAAACAGTAAGTTGCTTGGCTTGAAAATAGTGATTTCGAATTGACATTATCACTTTGGTCATAAATGCATAGTTTATATATAAAACGGAGACGTAGAAAACAAGGTACAATCAGTTGTTGTATTGTGTCGATGGTAGGCGTATAATAGTTTAATAGATGTAGAACATTATTTAAAAGTACGATTAATGAATGATTTGAGTGATAATCCGAAAGAAGACGGGTATAATATAGTAAGGCTATTTCTGCAGTACCATCCAAATGCAGAGGCGGATATTCAGAGTAAAGCAGATAAATACTCATTTTGTTCGGATTTGGCAGAGAAGCATTTGGATGAGTATAAAGAGCCGAAGAAATTAGCTGTATGGAATATTGTTAAATTGTTCTCTTTTGGAAATTTTATGGAATTGTACGAATTGTATTACCAAATGTATCCATCATTCAACTATTCTGATTATTTAAAATCTATCAAGTTTATAAGAAATGCGGCAGCACATAATAATTGTATTCTAAGTACGCTAAGGAAACCTAATAGTCTTAAAAAGTTCAGTAAAACAAAAAAGCTGGCAAATATACTCGGAAAGATACCTGAATTTCGGGAGTTGGATAACAGGGATGCTATGATGAAAAATCCGGTTATTCATGACTTTGTAACATTACTTTTTGTGTATAACGATGTTATGAAGGTATCGGCAACAAAAAAAGCCAGAAATAGAAAAATGGAAGAAATTTGTCATCTATTTTGTGATGAGGATGGAAGAATAAAAAGGTTCACTAGAGAATATTGTGTGTGTTCTGGTGAGCCTTTTTAGTATTTTACCATAATTATTAGTATTTTGAGTAATTGCATATGTTTACTGTAGGGGTAGCCGTGCTAGGCTATTTCCAAGCCGGAAGGCTCTGATTTTCCAGATAATGATTTTGGAGAGTCAGGGCCTTTCTTCGTGCTGAAAAGCACGGCTACGGGTGCCTGCTGTCAACATATGAGAGAACTTTTGGTCAAGTTGGCCAAAGAAATCGCATAGACACAGGAGCTGTGGTATACTGTGTCTATGCGAATTTATAACAGTCTTAGGACAATGTATTGGAGGTAATGCAATGGAATTTGAACTGCTTGCAGATAGTATTAAGCAAATAAATGATAAAGCAAGTTCAGCAGCAAAAAGTGCTGTAAATCAGCTGTAAATCAGCTCATGACATTGCGCAATTGGGCGATTGGTTATTATATAGTTGAATACGAACAAGATGGCAGCGACAGAGCAGAATATGGTTCTCATCTTTTGAAAAATCTGGAAAAGCAAATTGATCAAAAAGGAATGAATTATACGCTTTTTAAGGCTTGTAGACAGTTTTATAAAGTATATCCTCAAATTGGTTCGACAGTGTCGAGCGAATTTAAATTACCAGATTTTGGAAAAAGTTCGACAGTGTCGAACGAATTTGTAACAGATCCAGATGTTTTAGTTAATAACTTGTCTTTTTCACATATTCGAGAAATTATGGTATTAAATGATGCGTTTGAACGATTTTTTTACGAAACAGAGTGTATGAAATGCAACTGGAATGTAAGAAAACTCCGCAGACAGATAAAAACTAACCTTTATGTAAGAGCTGGTATCATAAAATACACATAACGATTCAGAACCCCATCTTGATTCCGCTTACGCTGCATCTCGATGTTGCTTCTCGCTATATGAAATTCTACAAAAATAGCTCATTCATGTAACCATGATTCGCAATTTTTCTTCCATTTCGCATGGCTCTGAATCGTCAAAAACTCGCAAATAATTTGAAAGCAGGGAGTTCTTTCATGAACATTACTTCAAAATACCGCTCTCTTTCGATTCAGGCACGGGCGGCGCTCTGGTTTACGATCTGCAGCTTTCTTCAAAAGGGCATTTCGTTCATTACCGTTCCGATTTTCACACGTCTGATGAGCACGGAGGAGTACGGTACCTACACGGTTTATCTGTCCTAGCTGCAGATCCTGACGATTCTGACATCGCTGTACCTATTCAATGGTGTTTACGACAATGCGATGGCAAAGTACGAGAAGCAGCGGTAGCCAACGTAGTGCTGAACTTTATTTTTATCCATATTTTCGGTTATGTTGCAGCCGGTTACACGACGCTGGCATGCTATATTCTGTATTCGGTTGGACACTATGTGGTGAGCAAACGGATTCTGGTGGCAGAAGGTATTGAGGAAAACCTGATGGATGCCGGATTTCTGCTGGCATGTTCCGCATTTCTGATTGGAGTAAGCGTAATCTGCAATCTGCTGTTCCCATACAGGATCCTGCGGTATGCGATTCTGTTCGCAAGTGCAGGCTTGGTGTTCTGGAAACGGGAACTGTTGATGAATACGATGGCAGACATCCGCAAAAAGTAAATCAAAAGAAGAAAGAAAAGGAAAATTTACATGAGTACCAGTATTTCAATAAAAGAATTAAAAGAACTCGATCCGTCGAGCTATCAGATCGTGGATATCCGCGACGCAGTAGAGATTTCCCACGGAGCCATTCCGGGGGCGCTTGCGATGAAGACAGAAGAAATTGAGACCAGCGATGCGATTGATCGGACGAAAAAGACGATCATCTGCTGCAGCCGTGGCCGGTTCAGTGTGGCAGCCGCAGAAGAAGCAGGACAGGAAAAAGAAGTTCATTCATGTACAGAAAAATAGAAGAAACGCCGGAGCGGGAGAAAATGCTGATCCGGTTAAAAGAGCTCCGTCTGAAACGAGGCTACTCGATGTTACAGGCGGCGCGGAAGATTTTCAGCCATCTGGACACCTACAACCGGTATGAGAAAGGCATTCGTGAGATCCCGTTGGACTCGCTGATGCTGCTGGCAAAGACGTACGACTGCAGTCTCGATTACCTCGCAGGTATTTCCGACCAGCCGCGAAAATATGGAAAATAATGCCAGAAACCGTACCGCTTCTGAAAAAATACGGTTACAGGCAGCCTGAAAGAGAAAAGAGGCTGTCGCACGAATAGCAAATTTCGGCATCCCCAGTAGTAATTGAAAGGATCCCAGCATCATATCGAGCGATTCATCCGGTATAAGATCCCCTTTTCACTCAGGATATTTTCATAGGATTCCTGACGCTTCTCTAAGAAACTTTTGGAGATGTACAGACGTTTATTCCCTTTAGCACGGGAACATCGTTCTTTATACGGACAGCCTGTAGGTACTCTTGGTTCAGTAGGGTGACCGCCTCCTGTATTTTCAGAAACATATTTTCTTCCCATTTTCCAAGCGATTTCTTCCATACAAACGTATACTTATTAGCACAGGCTTCCAGTTTCGTACCATCTATAAATATGGTTTCTTTTGATAGTTCGCCCATTCGTTCCAAGCGACGTACCATCTGATAAAACAGGGCTTCGCAGGTGTCTGCCAAAAATCCAGTACGGAACCTTGCAATCGTGCTGTGATCCGGTGCTTTCTGACCAGCAAGCAGCTACATAAAGTTAATATCACGTTTACAAGCGGTTTCAATCTTTCTGCAAGAATAAATATTTTGGGAATAAGCATAGGTCAGGATCTTGAACATGGTCTTTGGGTCCACTGCCGGATTTCTGCCTTTGGTAGAGTACGCCTGATACAGTAAACTGTAATCTAAATCCTCCAATTCGTGGCTCAGCAGTCGGACAGAATCATCATCAGGAACCAGACCTTCCAAATTTAATGGCAAAACCAGTTGATAAGGCTCGCCGAATTCGGTATAATTTTTATGGTATTTTATGTATTTGGTCATACTTAATTATACCATGGATTGCGGGCTCTTCGGAGTCCGTTTTCTGCTTTTGGACATAAAAATGGAGCTATTGCTCCATAGATGATTACTCATCTATTTTGCAACAGCCCACTTGACTTCTCTTAATTGTGCACATCACCTGAAGCATCTGATTGCAAAATTTCTACAGAATGGATTGCATGAGTAAGATATGCATCCGGTGCAATACAGGATTCAAACTCCCAAACGGTATCGTAAAAGGCCGAAAAAATTCGATTCAAACTAATTTTGTTCGGAATACAGATATTGTAATACGGTGTATTTCTCCTAAAACGCAAATAAGAAAACTCATCTGCAAAAAACAGTGTCGGTCTTGGGATATGCTGGTAATCAGACAGCAAACCATTCGGCAAAATCTTAATCTGAAGCGCATTTGAAATTTCATGCAGATGTTTCATATGCTTAAAAAAATGAAGACGCTGTTCCGGCGAAAGCTGAATTCGATAACCATAGAAATCCAATTCGCCAGTAACTGTAAAATCTGTAAATGCAGAAGCATAAATCAGTGCTCTTATCGGTGTAACAGCAAGTATCTGCGATACCAGAGAATGCATTTTTTGAAGTACAGGTCTGTATGTCTTTCCTATAAAAGAGCCATACTTATCAAGCAGCTCATTATGTAAATCAGTTGGAAGAAAATGTTCTGTAAAATGTCCAAGCAGACAAGAAGAATTCCGGGCAAACAGTGAATGCTCATATTCGTAAGTACGAATCATTTCAGGAATAGATGTCCGTCGAATAAGCAATGTTTCTTTGCTGCAAAGTAATTTTAATTTGTAATAAAGTTCCGTTGAAAGAGACGAATCTTCAATTGTTGTAACAGCAAGACAATGGTTCTGATCAACTAACATACCTGAAAGCGAATAAATATCTTTAATCGCAAAAACCATTTTTTTCTGTGCCTGTGTTCCGCAATAAAGATTAAAATCAATATTCGAAAGATTTGAAAGCAAATTCATCAGGAAACCAGCCGTATAAACCGGATTATCTGAAGACGATTCCAAATCAATCATTAAAGAAAAATGAACTCCTGGAAGCACAAGTCCTATGTCATTGTGCATGCTGTTAAATTCAGCAATTAAAAGCTGATAATTCGTGTCTACATTCAGAATATCTACCATAGCATAAATATTTAGCGACTTTACTTTACGGAGTGATGGATGTTTCATTTTAAAGATAAACTGATCCAGTGTAAGTTCCGGATAATATGAAATTTTAGTAGCCACTTTAGAACCAGTTGTTACCTGAAGTTCTTTTACATATGTATATTCAGATTCGAGATGATCGTAAATCGCTTTCTGAAGATTCGAAACGTCAGAAATTTGATATTCTTCTAAAAAAGTGTCCCGGTTATCATCAGTCAGAGCCTCAACAATACACTGGCTTATATTCTGCAAAATAATTTCGTGATTTTTTTCTGTTGGAAGTGATTTTCCACTAATCCATTTGCTTATATAAGATTCATCATACTGCACAGCTTTGGCAAGTACATAATTTTTTAAATTGGCCATAGATGTCAGATGCTCTAACAGAACACTGAATCTGTTTTTTTCTTTCATAATAATCAAAAGCCCCTCTCTTCTATTATAATTTTAGTGTACTGCATACAAAATAAGAAAACAAGAACATTTATACAAAAAATTTCCTATTGAATGAAATCCTGAAAAAAATGAATTAGTTGATTTGTTTGATTCAATATGCCAAATTCACCACTTCTATTGAAAAGGAAAAATATCCATGATAGAATACGAATCGTCATTATAAAACAAATAAATAATCGGAAAAGGAAGTAAATAATTATGGAAAATACAGGAGCAACATTAACTGGAAAAGCGAGCGTTGATAAACCATGGTTACAGTTTTATCCAGAAGCACTGCGCAACGTTGAAGTGCCAACAATAACTGTTGAAACGTTTTTAAGAGCAAAAAATCCAGACGAAAATAAAATTGCATTTGAATATTACGGAAACAAAATTACATGGAAAGAATTCTGGGGAGAAGTTGATAAAGCAGCAAAATCTTTAAAGATACTTGGATTTGGTGAAGGAAACAGAATTCCTGTATTTCTGCAAAGTGTTCCGGCACATTTTATCCTTCTGATCGCAGCAGAAAGAATCGGAGCTGCAATTATCTGCAGAGATGACATTCCAGAAGAATTATGTTTTGCAATCAGAAAATCAAAATCAGAGACAGCATTTGTCATGGATTATACATCAAAGTCAGATGAAGATCTGTTCCGTGCAACGACACCAATGAAGCGTGTAATTAAGGTTTCTCCATATGATTATGCAGATAGAAAATCTGTCCCGGACTATGTTGAAAAAGAAATTGCATCCAGATATACCGGTGCGATGGAGACAACAGAAGGAGATCTTACATGGGACGAGTTCCTGGCACTTGGGAAAGATTATACAGAAGACTATATGGCACAAGAAGATGTGAACAGACCAGTATTTGGCGCATATACAAGCGGATCCACAGGAATCTCTAAATTAGTTATTCATTCTTCTTCTAATATAGTAGCAACTGCATTCCAGATGTCCATCTTTATTCCGCCGTCAGATGTACCGGAAAAATGGTGGCTGCCAATCTTACCACCTGCACTGATTGCAGTAACTGTATCAATGGCAATCTTCCCATTGTCAGCAGGACTGATTATGGTACTTGATCCATTCTGTCCGCTGGAAGATATTGATATCGCATTTATGGAGCAGAAGCCAAACTTCTGGGCACTGATTCCAATGTTCTGTGAAATGCTTATGAAGAGTGACAGAATTCCGGAAGATTACGATATGTCTCATCTAAGAAGTATCGGAACCGGAGCTGAAGCAATGAACGAAAGGAAAACACAAGAAGTAGAAGCATTCTTCCATAAGCATAATGTTAAAGCAACTTTAAGTGCCGGATATGGTCAGAGTGAAGGATGTTCAAACTTTACACTTCCAAATCCGATGTTCCCGCTGGTAGACGGATGCGTTGGAATGCCAATGCCGGCAACAACTATGGCAGTATTCTCAGAGGATCTGGAAGAACTGAATTATGGAGAAATCGGAGAATTATGTATGACGGGTCCTGCTATGATGCTCCACTATGCGGGATGGAGAGGTGATGAACTTACTGAAAGAACACTGATCAATCATCCAGATGGGAACTGCTGGTTACATACGGGAGATAAAGCTTACATCAATGAACACGGAATTGTATACATTCTTGGACGTGGAACAACAAAGCGTTTCGGTGGCGGAGAACTTTACATGATGAGAATGGAGACAAAAGCAGTACGTGTAGCTGGTGTAGAAGATGGATTCTTCTGCTTTGTACCAGATCAGGATCATGAAGGATATTTCCTTCCATATTTCTTTGTAATCCTTGATGAAACAAAGAGTCTGGATGAAGTAAAAGCAGGTCTTGCAGATGCACTGGAAGAATATGAATATCCGGTAGACATCCGCGTAATCAAGGAAAGACCGTATTTCCACTTCAAGACAAACAGAAAAGAACTCACAGCAGCAATTCTTGAGGAACTGAACTAAAAAAGACTCCTCTGTCGCATCAATATGTAAATTCTATATAAATAAGTAAGAAAAAACCTGATGATTCCCCGTATTTTAACAAATCATAAGATACGGGGGGATTTCTTTATTACGTTTATACATGCCAGAAACCTGAAAACCAGACTTTTCGATGTGTTTTTGTGCTAAAAAACGTCAGTATGTCTTGAACAAAACAGTTAGCAGTGATATATTAAAGTTAATACCTAATTAATTATATGCAAAAATATATGCAAAATACGAATTACAGTAGCATATAATATAGGGTGGAGTATAAATAAAATACAATGGAAATGAGGTGGGGGCAAACAAAAAACATAATATGAATTATCTAATACAAACACGAAAGGAAGGGTAGACATTATGAAAAAGAGAAGTAAAATGCTTTTGAGTTTATTCCTCTCTACTATAATGGTATTCAGTGTAGTGCCTTCAAGAGTTCTTGCAGAGCCTGCACATGAAGAAACACCAGCAGTGCAGGAAAATACTACAGAAGCCGTGCAGGATAACACCAATACAAATGAGGCAGAAGATCCAGCAACAGAAGATCCAGCAACAGAAGATTCTGTGACAGAAGATGATGCAACAGAAGCAACTACTGATTCTTCAAACACAGATACTGATGAAAATAAAGTAACTATTTCAGGTATTACAATACAGACACCAGTCATCCAGTTCGAGGGTGCCAATGCAGCTGTTGCAGAACAGTTGACAAAGGACGTGGAGATTGATGAAGAAGATCCTGCAATCCAGAGCCTGCGTGAAGCATTGGGGGATCTCGAAATGGTTGGCGGAGAAGCCGGCACAGAATCCAATGAATCTAATATCAGCACAGCAGACCTGTATGAAGCAGATGAACAGGCTGAAACCAAGAAGCTGACAGAAGACCAGATTAATACAGTTGTTGGTATGTATCAGCAGTATCTGAATCAGTGGTCAGCCAATGCTAATGTACTCGGTGTTCAGAATCCATTCTTTCTGGATTTCAACGATGATACAGATGGTCTTGGTATCCTTGGTCAGATGCTTGCCTTAGACGGCAAATCTGTTCAGGATATCAGAGATGGCAAGGTGAGCTACGATGACCTGACAGGTATGATCTTTACTTTCACATATGGTGATAAGTTAGGTATTAAGTATTATGGTCCAGATGTAACAAATGCAAGAGATGAAGCTCTTGCTGCAGTTACAGCATCAGGTGCACAGACAAAGGCACAGAAGCTGCTTGTTCTGAATGACTGGTTGGCCCATAACAATACATTTGATATGTCCTACATCATGAACTCCGGTAAGGAATCAAATGATGACAAGCCGATGATTGCAAAGGATCCTCAGAAGCAGGAGCATGAGGGTGAAGTTTACGATGAGATCTATAAGGTTTACGAACCACAGATCAAACAGAATTTCCATGATCAGATTTATGCAGGCATTAAGCAGGAGTTGCTTGTAAAATTTTATAAAAACGCTATTGCTCAGACTTTGGTGAAGGCTGGACAGTCTGAGGAAGATGCGAATGCATATGTAGAAGCTAATAAAGAAGCTATCGAGAAGGATCCGGAAGCATTTGTGAAAAAAAACCTTCCAGACGCAGCAGAACCATTGAAGCAGGAAGCAGATAAATTTATCAAAAATGCTGAAGAAAAAGGCGTTGAGGTTGAAGGCGTTACGAAGACTGTTGAGCAGCTTACTCAGCAGCAGTTAGATAGCGATGATCCGGCATTGGATATGAACGGTGATGGAACGAAGGAAACAAGCTTTAAGCAGGCGATTCCAATCTATGCGAAGCAGGCTGCAACCGGTATGACAACTGGTGTCATCAACTATTGGGAAGGTACTCAGTTTGGTGCATTCGGTATGGGTACATCTGTATGTCTGGGTTACTCCAAAGCTTTTTCATATCTTGTGCAGTGCCTGGATAAAGATATCTATCTGATTGATCCTGATAAGACAGATGCGTATGACAGTAAGAAAACAGTGACAGCAGGTGATGGATCTACATCTGAAGTATGTGATAACTGGAAGACAGCCAAAGAACTGTACTATGGTTCAGATGGTAAGACACTGGATATCAATGCAGGCTACACAGTTGACCTTGTAAGAATTTCCTTCCAGTCCAACGTTACAATGTATGGCGAAGAACAGGAAGACTTCGGTTCCGACCATTACTGGAATGCAGTCAAGGTGGATGGTCAGTGGTACTATGTAGACCCTTGTTATACAGATGTCTACACAGAAGTTATGAGTCGTGACCGTGTCGAGACAGATGGTGATATGAACCATGTCTTCTTCCTGTTCAGCGATACAGATGCAAGAAAATTGTATCAGGATAACTTTAGTGTTTTAAGATCACTTTATCAGAATGAAGCAACAGATACAACATATGAAAAAGCATGGATGGCGCGTGCCGCAAGTAATGTTTACTATGCAGACGGTTATGCGTACTACATGTATGATTCTACAGACTTGTTTGACAGAGTAAACAGTACAAGCATGAATCAGAGCCAGAAGGCTGCAGAGTA
>OLWB01002684.1_pt1 | contig 13892 bp, 15 predicted proteins | sample 1673331 | NCBI WGS metagenome assembly OLWB01 (sample SAMEA3178943, study PRJEB25190) | human gut metagenome | biome: human gut; feature: human-associated habitat; material: faeces | place: Austria | collected 2013
TGGGTACACAAAAAAACGGAAAGTTAAAACTCCCACAACAAGGACAATTACCATATTTAGAAGAATTTCCGCAAAAAACATTCTCCTAGCGGTTCTTTTACTACATCCACACAAAGAATACACGGCTAACTGTATTCTTCTTTTTCGGAAAATATAACGATAAATCATATACATATTTCCACCTGCTAACAGAGCCAAAAGTACACTGATTCCAATCATAGAATACTCTTTTTTCCGGTCGGCATTATTCTGAATATAAAAATCATCACATTCGCCCCCAATTGCTTTTAGTTCCTGACAAAAATCGTCGTACTGAGAGCGCGTAGGAAGCATTGTTAATTCAACAGAAAAAGTATCATAATGAGCCTTTTTCGGAAATGAAAGATATGGCATTTCCATCTCGCCATCCCCATTTACATTATTGATTCCAATTATCTGATAATTTTCTCCATCCAAAGTGATAGTCTGCCCGATATCTTTTTTTATATTGGGACTGATAACTACGACTTTTTCAACCTTTTTGTAATGAACCGGCTGTGCCATTTCACCATCAAGGGAACCCTTTACATTTTCCAATACGCGGTCACTATAAGAGAAAACACCATCTTTGTACTGAACTCTGTCCTGATAACTTATATCACTTCCCTTAACAGACGCATCAATATATATGTAATCAATGGAAAAATCATAGTCATCTGTCAGCGTTTTTATCACCTTTGTCAACTGTTCTCTTGTAACAGTGCTTTTTCTAAAGGATGCATTCAAAAATTTCGTATCTACATTTGCTGATAATTCATACAAATTATTTTGAAAAACACCAAACACAAAAAGAATGCAAACCAATGACACAATCTGCGACACCATCAATATGGCAAACAACCCTTTTTGCTTCTTCAGAAAAGAAATCCAATTTTGTAATACCATTTCTTATCCCTCCCTTTTATTTGCTGTATTTATACCTAAGTTTATTTTTTTTCGCATATTTTTCCGCATAAGAACCTTTTTTAACATACAATGTTACCGTATCTTTCGAATAACGAAATTCACCTTTTTCTATCTTTGTTACACTGGAAGGAATGACAACTTTCTCCAGTTTTGAACACTGTGCAAAACCACCTCCGATAGTTTCAATTCCATTCTCAATGGTTACATTTTTTAGCGTTGTTACATCATCATTATAAAAACTAATATCAAATCTATTAATTTTCTTTCCATCATATTTAGCCGGAATCACTAAATCACTTCTCTTCCCAAAGTCGTTAAAGGTATTAATATCCAAAATATTCTTTTTATTAACATTTATAACGTTCCATGTTTCCTGCTTACTCGTCTTCACAATACCAGATGTTTCATCATCCGGATTCGGCGATTCCTGTACACGGCTGGCCGTTGGTGAAATAACATCCCCCTGCTTTTCTTCCTTCGGCAGTAAAAAATATAAACCACCCATAATAATAAAAAATACAATTACTGCCAAGATAAATACTTTTGATTTTGTCATTTATGATGCCTCCCTTTTATTACCGAACAATTCAAAACTCGAATTGTTCGGTAATTAATAACTAATTATATTTGTCTCTTTTAATTGCTCCTATTAATAATAACGTTCCAAAAAGCAAAAATCTGACAAATATTTTTCACATTCAATTTTCACGTTCCCATTTTGAAATATCTTTTCTAATAGAATCCGCAGCAAACAATAACCGGCGTATCCAATTACAACACCAGAAAAATTAGCAATCACATCATTAATATCAATCCTATGCATATTAACTCCGACAAAAGCTTCCACCCCTGCCTGTATAATCTCCGTGATAGCGCCAAATAAAATCCCGGAAACTATTATTTTACGCCAATCACATTTATAAAGAATCGGAACCAAAAAGCCAAATGGCACGGTTATAATAATATTTAAAACAAATGTCTCCACATCTTCTATTGATAAAAAATGAAATGGTATGTAATTTACACATTGCCTGTTTAGTTCTTCCATATCCATGTTTAAACAAATTGGAAACTGGGTATATTTGAGTACCTCTGCCATATAAGTAAAGAACAAAGTAAATACTATGATATAAGGAACTTTTCTTTTCTTATATTTAACATAATAAAACACAATCCCAATATATAAAAAACTTAGTGGCATCATAATTAACCAGTCAAAATCAATTTTCATTTTTGCTTTCACCTCCCGTCTGCTATCATAACACAAAATACATCGCATAAAACATAAAAGTCATGAACGGTCGTTTTTTGGGTATGAACGGTCATTTTTACCCATATTTTTACAACATATGATATTACTTTTACTGTTTTCCACTTTTTTATACTTGAGGTATATTTTGTGTCTCTTTTGATTTTTGTAATCATAAAAAAATCCTCCTTATATATCGTTATACTAATAATAACGATACAAAAGGAGGAAATCTGACAAAAAAATTTATTTTTTTATTTTTGGTACAAACTATTTGCCATTTTCAATAATTCTGCCTTATAATTTCCTTTCTTAATAAGTAGAATCATATAGTTATATTCCTTATCATCCCACATAATCCATTCTTCATTTCCTTTTATATAATAATATGCCTCATAGCCCATAACACTTGTTTTGAGTTTTTGTTCATATTCAGAATCCGTATAAATTTGGTCTCCTTCCCTGACTTTACCACGGCTATACTGTAATGTATTCTTTTTTCCATCTCTCCATTCATCATAAAGTGCATTTCCCGACGAAAGTTCATCATGGGAATAATACCGAAATCCCTTCGGCACAAATGTAGGTTTCTCATGAATGACGTCCGGCAGACTCTCCTTCGTTTTTTTATCCTGATTCTGCCCAACATACTCTCTTACTTCCAATTTGTTCTTTGAATCATACGAAAGCAGATATTTCCATGCATTAAAACCAAACACCTTCGCACTGACTTGATTAGCAGCAGCTAAGGAAAGAATCACAATCACTACGGCTGCCGCTTTACGGACGGTATACGCCAGACGCAGATGGCTGCCAAAATATTTTTCGCTCCAATTTAAACGTTTCCATCGTTTCATGAATTTTTTTGAAAATTCATGATTATAATCTTCGTCTTGCGATGGATGAAATGAATTCATCTCCTGATATACACAGGTCGTCAAAAAATTCTTGATACTCTCCTCATTCATTACCGAGCCACTCCTTTCGAATGATTGCAATGCCTCTTGCAATCCTCTTAGACACCGTATTCTGCTTGATATTAAGAAGTTCAGCAATCTCACTTACCCCTAATTCGTTGACATAACGAAGAATCAGAACCTCCGCATACAGTTTTGGAATCTTATGAAACACTTCCATCATCTCGCTTTCGCCGTAACCACTTTCGTGCTTACAAAAAAACGGGCTGGTTTCAAACTCATCCATCTCCTGCACCTTTTGATTTTTCTTTTGATTCTTACGATAAAGGTCAATTGCCGTCCTCTCAACTATAATAACGAGGAAACTCTTCGTTTTCTGACAATCTATTTTATCAATTTTATCTAAATTTTTTATAACCTTTTCCCACGACGTCAAACAGGCGTCTTCTGCATCCTGCGGATGATGCATCATGCAGAGCGCAAAACGATACAGATCCTGATAAACCGTCTTATATAATTCTTTAAATGCAATTGCATCGATCATAAAGTCCCTCCTCTCATAACAGGTTCTTTGTATATAAGAGTATAAAAAAGTCGGAAGTGTTGCAAAAAGGGACAGAAAAATTTCCGTCCCTTTGAAATCATATCATTTTCTGAGAAAAATTAACCTTTGTAATAGTTGATCAGACATCCTTTGAGGATGATCTCACGTTCTGCATCCGTCAGATCACCGAGTTTCAGATCGATCTCTTTCAGATCATCGCCTACGACATAAGCCTTGATCGTGGAAGCTTTATCTTCTACTGCTTTGCGGATATCCGGCACGAAGAGATAGTCACCGTTCCTGAAAGAAAGCTTTGTGTGTTCCTCTTCGGTAATAAACGGAAGCATGCCCCAGTTGATCAGGTTCGAGCGGTAACGTTTGGTTGCGTACTCATTCGCAATATTCGCCCAGCCGCCGAGAACCTTCTGGCAGGAAGCAGCCTGCTCACGGGCAGAACCATCACCAGGTTTGACCGCGAAAATGGTACTTCCGACACCGATATTTCCTTTGCCGACTTCCGGATAAGACTTCTGGATTGCTGCCATCACCGGTTTTAATTCATCCAGTACATCCAGTGGACAAGTACCTGCTTCAATCGCTTTCTGGGCTTTCTGGACCTCTTTTGCGCGTCCTACATAGGCAGGATCCTTTCTGGAAAGTGCAAATTCAGCAAGTCCAAGCGGGTTGGAACGATAAGAAGAAGTCTCGCCGGACGGGATCAGTTCGTCTGTCGTTGTAACCGGATCGTGGATCTCAGATACGACCTTCAGGATCAGATTCTCAGGAAGAGCGCTCATTGCCGGCCAGTCTTTGATGTTCGGTCCGAATTTGATCTCAACCGAAGGATCAGCAACGCCGTGGCTGTCAAATACACGGTTGGCGTAAATTCTGGAATCAAAGTGGTAGGTCGGGTTCTTGTATTCAATATCAAAATCTGTTGCCGGAGTAAGGAAACCTTTGTTCGCAGCAGTTGCGGCAATGGAACGTGCATCCATAAGGGCAACAGATGCGATCTGTCCACTCTGCAGCTTGCTTCCTTCACGGTTCGGGAAGTTACGGGTAGAGTGACGGATGGAAAATGCATTGTTTGCCGGAGTATCCCCAGCACCGAAGCACGGTCCGCAGAAGGCTGTCTTCACGATCGTACCGGCTTCCATCAGGTCAGCAACCGCACCATTTTTCACAAGCTCCATGTAGATCGGTGTACTTGCCGGGTAAACACTGAAGGTAAATTCATCTGATCCGATGTATTTGCCACGGATGATGTCTGCGGCAGCACAGATATTTTCAAAACCGCCGCCGGCACAGCCTGCGATGATACCCTGATCGACATAAAGTTTACCATTTACGATCTTGTCCTGAAGAGAGTAATCCACAGCACCGTCCAGGCTTACCAGCGCGCGCTGCTCTACATCGTGGAGAACATCTGCAAGGTTGGCATTGACATCCTCGATGGTGTAGACATTGGACGGATGGAACGGCATGGCGATCATAGGCTTGATCTCACTCAAGTTCACGTATACAAGACCGTCATAGTAAGCGACTGCGCCAGGATTCAGTTCCCTGAAGTCATCACTTCTTCCGTGGATATCGTAGAACTCTTTGATCTTGTCATCGGTTCTCCAGATAGAAGAAAGGCAGGTTGTCTCTGTCGTCATAACATCGATTCCGATACGGAAGTCTGCACTTAATTTGCCAACGCCAGGTCCGACAAATTCCATGACCTTGTTATTGACATAGCCATTGCCGAAGGTTGCGCCGATGATCGCAAGGGCAACGTCCTGCGGTCCGACACCTTTCACCGGTTCGCCGTCCAGATAGATTCCGACAACGCCCGGCATCTTGATATCATAAGTCTTGTTCAGAAGCTGTTTTACAAGTTCCGGTCCGCCCTCTCCCATTGCCATGGTACCGAGTGCACCATAACGGGTGTGGCTGTCAGAACCAAGGATCATCTTGCCGCCGCCTGCGAGCATTTCACGGGCAAACTGGTGAATAACGGCCTGATGAGGCGGAACATAGACACCGCCGTACTTCTTCGCACAGGTCAGTCCAAACATGTGGTCATCTTCATTGATCGTACCGCCGACTGCACACAGAGAGTTATGGCAGTTGGTCAGAACATAAGGGATCGGGAATTTCTCCAGTCCGGATGCTCTTGCAGTCTGGATGATTCCGACAAAGGTAATGTCGTGCGAAGTCAGCTTGTCAAATTTGATCTGAAGCTGCTGCATATTACCGGAAGTATTATGCGCACTTAAGATCCCATAAGCCATTGTCTCTTTTGCAGCAGCTTCTTTTGTTGTCTCAATCCCTGTCTTGCTTTTTACGGCAGCAAGTGCATCGGGTGCATCTGCAATTACCTCAGTACCGTGTAAAAGATAGGCACCGCCTTCGTATAATTTCACCATATCATGTCCTCCTATTTTCTGTTTTCTATGAATTTCATGTGGTCTGCGACCATCAGAGCAATCTTAAATGTCAGGGCGTCCTCAAAGACTCTGACATCCAGCCCGGTCTGCTTCTGGATCTTCTCCAGCCGGTAGACGAGCGTATTCCGGTGGACGAAAAGCTGTCTCGCTGTCTCCGAAATATTCAGGCTGTTTTCAAAAAATTTATCAACTGTGGATAAGGTTTCTTCGTCAAACTGATCAACGGTATTTCCGGCAAATACTTCTTCCAGGAACATCTCGCATAAGGAAACGGGAAGCTGGTGGATCAGCCGTCCGATACCGAGTTCGCGGTAGGATAAAATATTGCGTTCCGGATAGAAGATACGTCCCACATCCAGAGCCATGCCAGCTTCTTTGTAAGACTGTGAGACCTCTTTGAGTTCGGGAATGATGGTTCCGAAGGAAAGCCGGACATTGACCATAGCTTCGGTGTTGATCGCATTCACCAGCATATCGGCAGTCGAACGGATCGTATCATAATCATCCGTACTGTCAAGGGACTTGATCAGAATAATATGTCCCTCATCTACGGCAGTAACAAAATCGCCGGTTCCCGAGGAATAAATCCCGCGGATCATATCTAGGACGATCGTGTCATCCGGATTCTTCGGTTCGATCAGATAGACGACTCTGCGCTGCTCAACTGTAATACCAAGCTTTTTCGCCTGATTGTAGATATCTACGAGGAGCAGGTTATCCAGGAGCAGGTTCTGGATAAAACGGTTACGGTCAAGACGTTCGCTTCCGGATCTTAAAAGGCTCTCCAGCTGGCAGACACTTAAGCGTCCGCTGGTATGCACATCAATCTCATTATTGTGCTCGATCACGAAAATATAAGTCAGTTCATCATCATCATAAACCGGGAACAGACCATAGCATTCATCCAGGTGCTCCTCCGCTACGCCGGTAACCTCCAGCTCTTTTAAAAATGAGCAGACAGCTTTTTTTACTGCAGGCTTCTCCTTACCTACAGCTGCAAGCATCACTCCGTCTGTGTTCCAGATGGAACAGTTACACTCGATGATATCCCCTATTTCATTGATTGTTCTCTGTAAAATCTGGTTGGATAACAATCCATTCACCTCTCCATTCTTTTCAATATATGACAAATGGGAGAATTGTGAAATTCCCCCATCTTCTTCTGACAATACAATCTGATATTATTTTAGCAAATGTTTTACACTTTAGCAAGTTAAAATGAAAAACGTTCTCTCTTATTCGTCTTCGTCATCGCGTCTGTCAAGCATGGCAGCAACGATTTCAAGAATCACAGCAAGACCGATCATAGATGCAGCGGCAATCTTTCCAGCAGTGCCGGTTGCAGTCTGTGCGATACCGCCAACAACCGGAACAGAAAGCTTTACTTTTCCGATGTAGTTGTTGTAAGGGATCGGATTCATATCTTTTTCCTCATTGGCATCCCCTTTGGTGATAAACTGTCCCATCGCCGGGCTGTTGGATACTACGCGGTGGGTGATGATCGAGCCGTCTGCATTGTTGCTGTAAAAAGCAATGACATCATCTTTGACGATCGTGTCTGGTTCTTCATACCGGACATAGACCAGGCTTCCCGTCGGGATCGCCGGTTCCATGCTCCCACTGATCACGGTGTACATCTGAAAACCAAAAGCTTTCGGAAGCGTCAGCGGAATACAGGCAAGAATCAGTACTGTCAGTAAAACAGTGCCCAGTGCACTGCAAAATGCAGCCACTGGGCTTTTCTTTTTCTTCGTTCTCTTCAAAAAAGACTTCTCCTTTAGTGCCGCGCTTTTTTTATTTTGCACGTTTTTTCAAGAATACGATCAGTCCTGCGAGAGCTGCTACTGCAACAACGATAATAGCGATTCCTGCTGCGATCGGAGTTTTGCTCGTCTTGTCTTTCGCATCGATATTTCCTTTTGGAGTGTCTTCATCATCCAGATCTACCAGAGACTTTGGTGTCTGTTCATCCGGTGCGGTGGTCGTATCGTCTGTCGTATCCTGAGAATTGTCTGCATTCGTTGTACCACCGGCAGTACCGCCTGTTGTAGTACCATCCGCTGTAGTGCCACCTGCTGCAGTACCACCTGCTGTAGTACCACCTGCTGTAGTACCTGTACCAGTACCGGCGGCTGCACCTGTTGTACCGGCAGCTCCGGTTGTACCTGCTGCACCGGCAGGAGTTGCGGTTCCAGGAACTGTTGTTGTGACGGTAGTTGTTGTCTCAACGATACGGTCTGTAGCTCCCGGTGTGTAGGTAAACGTAAATACATTCTCAGATTCATTATCACTCAAAGTCTTCGTAAGTGCAAGAGCATCCGGAATATAATTTTCAACGTAACGGTAAGCAACGACCGGCTTGTCGCCGACGTTTCCGTAGAAGGTCTGGCTCTCTGCCAGTGCATTGCCGGATGCATCCTGATAGTTTACGGTATAGGCAACCATGTTACCTTTGATTCCGTAAGCGACTACATAGTCGGCATCTTTATCAACGGTAAAGGAAGGAGCCGCAAGTGTTTCGTTATTGTCACGTCCGCTGAGACGGATTCCTTTGACATAATACTTGTCGTCTGTTACCTGGATGTCATTCAGATTGAAAGTAACGGTAGAACCGGAAGCAATGTTTGTCTGCTCGATCTTGTTCTGTCCGTTAATTGTTCCTTTGTTACCTGCGGATAATGTTACCTTGTAGGTATACGGTGTAGTATCATCTGCCATAACGCTCATTGTGGATGCACCGAGTGTCATGGATACAGTCAGAAGAGAAACCAGTAATCTTTTCCATTTTTTCATCTGCTTACTCTCCTTTCTGTCTGCGTCTTTTTGTGTTCTTATTGAGTGTGTAGATACCATATGCAAGAAGGATCAGTCCACTGATGAGTGCAAGCACACAGAAGAGAAGAACTATTGCGGTATCACCGGTCTTAACGGTGTTGGTTGTCTTAACAATCTTATTCTTGGTGATGGTTTTGCCGGCTGAAACCTTTTCTACTGCAAAGTTCATGCGGAGCTTTGCGAGTGTGAGCTGATAACCGTTGCCCTGTGTCTCACCTTCAACACCGACGGTAAGGTGTACCGTTCCGGTATTATTGGAAGCAAGTCTTCCGAGGTAGAAATAGTCTTGGGTTGAGTTATCGATCTGCTTCAGACCTTCTCCTGCTTTGGAAGCACCTTCCCCTCCGACAGTTGAGCTGTCATAGAGTACCTTTTCGGCATTGTCACTTCCAACATAGGTCAGCTTGTATTCGTAAGCACCACCTTCTGCGGAAGACTGTGCATCCTCCAGTGTCTGGATCACTTCGTTGGTCATGTACCAATCGGTATCCGTACTGTCGGAGTTCTTAAGCTGAACCTTGAGCTCGATGCTGTCGCCCGGCTGGATATTTGCCAGCTCGTCAGTCACATCGGAGCTTTTAAAATTACTTTCCATCTTGCCGCCGGTGAAATTAACCTGCCATCCGTCGGCTCCCTGATAATCCTTTGCAAATGCAGTTGTGTGTACCCCTGCTGCCATTATCACTGTCATGGCGAGGCACAAAATTTTCTTTTTCATACTCTGTACCTCCCTACTGTAAGCTCATTGTTGTTTCGTCGTCTGATACATTCACGTCCACGCCCCAGGCACTCTTGATCGCGTCCTTTGCGTTGTGTGTCTGAACTGCATCCACCTCTGCGTCAATGTGGAAGGTGTAGCCATTGTACTTGTAAGTATAAGTGATGCTTTTTCCTTTTTCAGATTCGGTTACATGTTTTGTTACATCCGATGCAATCGAAGGATTGATTCGGAGTGTATCCGATAATGCCGGTGCGGTATCTCCGGCTGCAACTGCCTTGGTATAATAAAGAACGGTACGCTCTCTCGTGGACTGTGCTTTTGCAACCTGCCATCCGTTGTCTGTGAGGAAGTTCAGCTCGATCAGATCCGGTGAAAGTTCGGTGTGCTTTTTACCTTCTTTGTCCTGCCAGCTCTTTGTGATGATCACACGTACAAAGGTGTCGATCGTACCGCTGTTCTTGACGCTGATTGCTTCGTTATATTTCTTGCCGGGTGTAAATGTCTCATCCTTTCCAAGAAGGTTTGTGAGAAGTGTACCCTCTGAGGTTCCCTTCCATTCATTGTTCGATACATAATCCCGGCTGCTGACTACTTTGTCATTTTCCAGAAGAGATACGCCGATACTCTGCATATTCATCTGTGCGGAATAATTCTCACTGTAGTAAGTGAGTGCGGCGCGTGTACTGCCGACAGTGCTTCCAACCAGCAGGAGTGCTGCAGCTGTCAGGACCAGGGCAGGTTTCTTTGGAAATGATTTCTTTTTCTTTTTCATTCTCATTACCTCCTACTCTGTCGTCTGTGTGCTGTCGTCTTTGATTACGTGATTCCAGTCGGCGTATGGATTGCCGTCCTCGTCGTAGAGAACCGGGGTGCATTCCTGGATGACTACGATGTTGAATTCTTCCGGTTTGTCATTTCCTTCCGGGAACTTATAAGTGATATTGAGTTCCTGTTCGGTTGTCTTGCCTGCCGGAAGGACATCGTCGTAACACCAGTAGGAGACATTCTTGTCATTCTCGTCGACCATTTCGGTCCATCCGCCGTCCGGAGTGTTGTATGTAAGTGTTACCGGAGCGAATGCCGTTACTCTTACGAAGCAGTCATAATCACCGATATTGCTGATCGTGACATGCTTCCCGTTTTGATCTACTGTTTCATTTGGGATGGTTTCTGTAAATCCCATATTCATTTTCACACCGCCACCGGCTGTCGAATAGGTTGTAAAATACGCCATCGCGCTTCCAACTGCCAGGGTTCCGGTAAGAGCAAGTGTTGCTGCTGCCATGATAAGTGGTTTCTTATGTAACTTTCTCATTCCGACTCCCCCTTCCTAGTTCTTTTCTGCCGGTTCGGTGTACTGATACTGACCATTTTCGTCCAGCTTGAAATTATTTTTTACACCGTAGCCGCCATTGGTACGTCCATCGTGTTTGTTGATAAATGAAACCTCTGCCGGTTTGAATTCTACTTCGGTTTCTTTTTCAGGATTAGCAATGATGTCTGTTTCCTGACTTTTAGCAGAAGCGAGTTCATAGCTTGCACCGCTGTAAACCTCCGTTACCTTGACATGAGATCCAGCAGGAATTTTTTCGATCGTTACAGAATCGCTACCTGCTGCATTGAAGGTAAGCTCTTCGATTCTGGTTTCTTTTTTCCCATCCGGTTTTTTGATATCGATCTGGAATACGAAGGTTGCCTCGTCTCCGAAGGTAGCATTGTGATCTACCAGTTCCTTGTTGATCACCAGATTACCGTATCTTACGTGCTGTTCCGTTTTCAGACCAACTGCATTGCTGCCAGTCAGATTGTAGATCCAGTTGTCACTCGCATCCTTACCATTGTAATAATTGTTGGTCGGAAGTGATACCAGGTAAGGTGTAAAAGTATAAGTGTAATTTGGTGTAATTACTTTTGGTGTATCTACAAGGTAAAGTCCTGTCTTAAGTCTTGTTGCAGTACCTCTTCCCTGTGTCAGTGTAACGGTTGTAGTTGGCTCTGTGTCATCCTTCAGCAATTTCTTCGCTTCTGCTGCACGTTCAGACCAGGTAGCGGCTGCCGTATCCAGATTATCTGCACTTACGGAAGAAAGATCCAGTTTCGCAAATGTACCGGTTGCGGTATAGTTGCCAGATACATCAACCGATGCAACTTTATACAGGTTTACCGGAATGCTTGCGCTTAGAAGTTCACTGCTGTTTCCACCAATGTCAAATTGGATGGAACACTCTGCATCGGTATCGATCGCGCTTGCGGCTTTCGCACCCGGAAGAGTGAGCAGTGGAAATGTAAGAGCGACAGCTAAGAGAAAAGTACTTCCCTGTTTTAATCGTTTATTCATCATCGCCTCATGTCCTCCTTAAAAATCTTGGTTATTCTTTGTGAGCTTTTCTCTTGGAAAGGAATCGCAAGAGAATGATCACAAGAATCGTGATTGAAAGTCCTAAAATTAAATAGAGCATATAATAATTCTGAATGGCTTTTACCATAGAATCTGTAACTGATTCGGTAGCATCCTCTTCGCCGTTATATGGAACTCTGGTTCCTCTTACGAGAAGACGATGGGAGTTGACTCCATATGGTGTACAGGTAAATAAAGTTACCTGGTCTTTTCCTTCTTCAATCTGGAGTGCTTTCTCCAGTGTTTCATGATCGTCTTTGTCTACCATCGGAAGAATCTGATCTACCTTGTAGGCAAGGACTTCATCCAGTACATGGATGTAAAATTTATCGCCAACTTCGAGCTGATCGATATCGGTAAAAAGCTTTGCGCTTGGAAGTCCACGGTGAGCTGCGAGAACACTGTGGGTACTCTCCCCTCCGATCGGAAGCTTTGTGCCGTTCAGATGTCCGACACCGGTCTGAAGTTCATCATCACCGGTGCCATGGTAAATGGCAAGCTTGATGTTGATCTTCGGAATGGAAAGATATCCCATTACTCCGTCATCTGCAACGTTCAGGATCTTCCAGTATTCGGTGCCTTTGATGTCATTTTCATCTTCACCAAATACATCTCCGTAGAGGTTGTTCTGCTGAATGGTATCATTGAAAGCTTTTGCCTTTTCCCACTCAGAGGTGAAGTCCTCCGGTTCCATGTCCTGTATTGTATTGTCATAGCTGCTGATCAGCTGATTCTGTCTGTAGGTGTTCCACTGGTTGGATACCATCGGATAGATCAGAATCCCAAATCCTATCAAGAATAACAGACCGAAAAGGAAGGTTGAGATTTTTCTTTTCATAGGCATATTCCCTTTCTCGTTCTTATTCTCTTTTTAAGAGGTCTCATTTTTCTTCTTTTGAAGCTTCTTCTCCTTTAAGTATAACACAAGGATGAAGATTGTGGTAATTACAAGACCAATAATTACCCATAAAAGATAATTTGTATGAAGACTGATGCCACTAAGTGGTGTCTTCTCGTCTGCGACCTTCTGTTCTTCGTAAGGTACGCGGTGACCACGGACCAGAAGCCGCTCGGTATTGACTCCGTATGGAGTACAGGTTAAAAGTGTTACGAGATCCTCTCCTTCTTCGACTGCAAGAGCAGAGGTTTCTTCCGGTTTTACTACGGAAATCTTATCTACTTCATAACATAAGGTTTTGTTTAATACATGGATCAGAAAATGATCCCCTTTTTTCAGCTGATCCAGATCTGTAAAAAGAGATGCACTGGGAAGTCCACGGTGTGCGGAGATAACGGAATGTGTACTTTTGCCACCAATCGGAAGGGAGCTTCCTTCCAGATGACCTGCGGCCTGCTTCAGAACATCTTCTTTTGTGGTGTGGTAGATCGGGAGCTTGATATCGATCTTTGGGATCTCTACAATTCCCATCATCTCATCACCGGCAATGTTCAGTGTGTTCATGTAGGTCTGGTCTTCTTCACTGGCATCTGCAATGGCGAAAGAGTCAGGAAGGATACTTGGAAGTAAGGCTTCGTTGTAGGCTTCTGCTTTCTTAAGCTCTGCATCATAGTCGATTCCGTTGGATGCTTCTTTTTGAGATACTGTCTGCTCATAACTGCTGATCAATTGTTTCTGTCTGTAGTTATTCCACTGATTAGCTACGAAGGGATACAGCAGTAAGGACAAACCGGCTAAAAATATGATTCCAATCATTAATTTGCTTGTTTTGCTTTTCATCCGAACTCTCCTTGCTGTTGTATTATTTTTTATGAATCCGGGGCATTTGCCCCGGATTCCATATCTGGTTATAAATAATCATGAAAGATTATTTGTTTGTTTTTTTGCGGCTT
>OLWB01002698.1_pt1 | contig 13851 bp, 11 predicted proteins | sample 1673331 | NCBI WGS metagenome assembly OLWB01 (sample SAMEA3178943, study PRJEB25190) | human gut metagenome | biome: human gut; feature: human-associated habitat; material: faeces | place: Austria | collected 2013
GGGTCATTATGAGGAGAACGCTCTCCCATCAAATATGGAAGATAGAACACATGGTTCTCGCCGAGCCTTGTGATTCCTGCCTGTTCTGCCGGATAATCTTTGGTCTTAAGGATTTCATCCATCCACCATTTATTACAGGAAGCAGCACTGAGCATGCATCCCATCAGATGATAATTGCCATCTGCATGGTCAAAGGAATGCAGTGCATTGTTCTTATCTACTCCGAATTTCTTACTGGAAATAAAGAGTGTTCCTGATGTTCCGAGAGAAATATTGCATCCGCCGTCTCCGACCGTTGCCGTTCCAACTGCTGCCGCCGCATTGTCCCCGGCTCCTGCAATTACTTTTACATTCTCTGATATGCCAAGTTCTGCTGCGATCTCTGCTTTCAAAGTTCCAACTACTTCCCAGCTTTCATACAGCTTTGGAAGCTGTGCCTCTGTAATACCACAGATCTCAAGCATTTTTGCAGACCAGCACTTATGCTCCACATCCAAAAGCAGCATTCCGGAAGCATCTGAATACTCTGTGCAAAAAGACCCTGACAAACGATATGCAAGGTAATCCTTCGGAAGCATGATTTTCTCAATCTTTGCAAAATTCTCCGGTTCATTTTCCTTCATCCAGAGAATCTTCGGTGCTGTAAATCCGGCAAATGCAATATTTGCTGTATACTCTGAAAGCTTCTCTTTTCCAATCACCTGATTCAGGTAATCGGTCTGTTTTGCAGTACGTCCGTCGTTCCACAGAATTGCCGGGCGAATCACCTTGTCTTCCTTATCAAGCGCAACAAGACCGTGCATCTGACCTCCAAAACTGATTCCCTTTACTTGATCCTTATCAAAGCCTTCAAGAAGCTCTTTCAGCCCTTCCATACTCTGTGCAAACCAGTCTTCCGGTTTCTGCTCTGACCATCCCGGATGTGGGAAATATAACGGATATTCTTTTGATACGATATTCTTGATCTTTCCATTCTCATCCATCAGAAGAAGTTTTACTGCGGATGTTCCAAGATCTACTCCTACAAATAACATGTCGTTTCTCCTGTATAAAGACAGAAAGCCTTGCCGTTTCCGGCACGGCTCTCTGCCCGTTTTCTATGCTTATAACTTTCTATGTAATTAACCCCACGGATTCTCTGTTGGATATCTTACACCCTTCGGCTGGTTGTATCCGATCTCTTCAACCGGCACACCAATGTATTTAAATACTTCGAACAATGCTTTTCCAAAGTGTCCGAAAGCAACTGCTCCGTGATGTGGATAATTCTTTTCGATCAGTACGTGACGGTAGAATCTTCCCATCTCCGGAATTGCAAACACTCCGATAGATCCGAAGGATTTTGTAGCAACCGGAAGTACTTCTCCCTGTGCAACATAAGCACGAAGTACATTGTCAGATGTACTCTGCAGTCTGTAGAATGTGATGTCTCCAGGTTTGATATCTCCTTCCAGTGTTCCCTGTGTAACCTCGATTGGAAGAGATCTTGCCATGATCATCTGATATTTCATTTCGCAGAAAGCAAGTTTGCCGGAAGCTGTATTTCCACAATGGAATCCCATAAATGTATCTTTCTGTGTATATGGGAATTTTCCTTCGATGCTCTCTTTGTACATATCTGCCGGTACTGTATTGTTGATATCAAGAAGTGTTACTGCATCCTGGCTGACAGCAGTTCCGATAAACTCGCTGAGTGCTCCGTAAATATCAACCTCACAGGATACCGGGATTCCCTGAGCTGTCAGACGGCTGTTTACATAACATGGAACAAATCCGAACTGTGTCTGGAATGCCGGCCAGCATTTTCCTGCGATTGCAACGTATTTTCTGTATCCTCTGTGCTCCTCGATCCAGTCTTTCAAAGTAATCTCATACTGAGCCAGTTTCGGAAGGATCTCCGGTTTCTTATTTCCTGCTCCGAGCTCTTCTTCCATCTCTTTTACAACGGCCGGGATTCTCTCATCACCTTCATGTTTATTATAAGCCTCGAAAAGGTCAAGTTCAGAATTTTCCTCAATCTCAACTCCGATATTGTAAAGCTGTTGGATCGGTGCATTACATGCAAGGAAATTCAGCGGACGCGGTCCAAAGCTGATGATCTTTAAGTCACTTAATCCGACAACTGCTCTCGCGATTGGTTCGAACTCATGGATCATATCAGCACATTCCTCTGCTGTTCCTACCGGATACTCCGGAATGTAAGCTTTTACTCCTCTGAGTTTCAGGTTATAGCTTGCATTAAGCATTCCACAGTAAGCGTCTCCACGTCCCTGTGTCAGATTATCCTGTGTCTCCTCTGCAGCTGCGACAAACATCTTCGGTCCGTCAAAATGTTTTGCAAGCAGTGTCTCAGAAATCTCCGGTCCGAAGTTTCCAAGATAAACAACCAGTGCGTTACATCCTGCTTTCTTTACATCTTCCAGAGCCTGCACCATGTGGATCTCGCTCTCTACAATACAGATCGGACATTCATAGACAGTTCCTTCACCGTATTTCTTTGTGTAGGCATCGATCAATGCTTTTCTTCTGTTCACGGAAAGACTCTCCGGGAAACAATCTCTGCTCACTGCTACAACACCGATTTTTAATTCTGGCATATTACTCATAATAAAATCCTCGCTTTCTTTATACTTGTTATTATTTCTATCTTTCTCATGTTACGTTATCCACACTTTTCCTGTAATTTCATTTGGTTTTCCACACATCATGCAGAAACCTTGTGAATAACACGATCCTGATTTTTGGAAACCCCGGCATCCATTTTCAATCAGACTTCGACGTTCTCACCTTTTAACCCACAGAACGCACCTTCAATCTGTGCATCCTCATGCGCGATCAGCCATTTATTCATCGCTACAAGAAGTCTGTTTCCTGTTTCGTTTGTTTCTATGGTCATTTTACCAACTTAAAAAGGCATTATCGACCAAATAATTAGCCAAATAATGCCCATTTCTTATCTTTTCTTTCTGAAAGTGAAATGTACACTAATACAATGAAAAAGAACCTGAATATTTGATCAGGTTCTTTTTCATTATATTTGATATCAAAGATACGATTATTTATTTATCACAAATTATTTTTCATAATTTCCATGTAGTTTTCCGGGAATCCGATCAACTTCAAATCAATATCATCACTATACTCACTTATTACATTTTCCACTGTTTGGATTAAAGATTTTTTACTACTCTCACCTGGTAATCTTTTTAACAAAACAAGCGTATACGCAAATAGTGAGTTGTTCTTTATTTCTGGATGTTTTCTCAAAAATGACGTTGTAAACTTTGCCGGAGGATTAAAATCTGTATTATACATTCTAGCCGCATGCGCACATTTGTTTCGTAAAACCGATAAACAATGAAGATGATTTTCTAGTGTATCTCTTCCAACACCAACCATATGAGCAATAGCATCTTTTTCTGAATAATACATAGAACTGTATAATTTAGACATATTAGAAAAAGACATCAATTCTACAATAACCCACAATGGCATTTTACTAGAGTATTTCATTTTATGATGCTTCACAATCAGACTATCTTTATAATAATTTTTCTCCCTGCTGAAATTTTCCATAACTTCCCTATAACCCTTTTTGTTATAGAAATTATTCTCATCATAATGCTGTTCATACGGAGTCTCCGTACATTTAGCAATTGAAAATCCATATGCAATCTGTGTTCTATAATATACTTCTGCTTTTTCAATATACCGTCGAAATGTATCACGTAATATTTCATCAACTTTATATAGATGATATACCGTTTCAAATGTAGTTCCCGCAATATAGTCACTACTTGAAGGGTCTTGTCTGAATTGTAGAGCATAACCCGTAAAACGATAATAATTTACTCTTTTCAAAATATCTTTTGCTTTTTCTCTGTCTGTGATAATCATCCCATGAGCTGCTAACTTATCCAATTGTTCATCGAAAGTCAATGGTTTTTTCAAATCCATAAAATCTCTCCTTAACGTAAAAAAGCTGAGCACAAGACTCAGCTTGGTCCCCAATGCCAAAACGACTTCGGGCAACTCTGTTGCATATAGTATATTCAAAAATCAAAAAAATTGCAATAGTTTTTATTATTTTTCTCAAATGTTGGATTTACCAATTATAAATTATTCCGTCGAATGTTCTTTGAACATTTTGAGACTACGCCTACTGAGGTTCGGAAGATGCATGATGCAAAGAAAAAATCCTGATATTTATTTTCATAAGCAAAAAAGGAAGCGAACCGCTTCCTTTTTTACTCTCTCATTCTATTCCATGCCCCATTATTCCTTCGGTGGCAGGAATCCCTTACTTGTCTTCACGATCACTTTATCAAATACCATGAACATGGACGGCAGTACGAAGATTACGACTACCATACTGATCAGTGCTCCTCTCGCCATCAGGATACACAGGGAACTGATCATATCAATGTTGGAGTAAAGTCCTACACCGATCGTTGCTGCGAAGAAGCTCAACGCACTTACCATGATGGACTGTGCGGACACGCGGTGCGCAGTTGTGATGGAATCGTATTTATTTGCACCATGGTTACGCTCTCTCTTATAACGAGTTGTCATAAGAATTGCATAGTCTACGGTGGATCCAAGCTGAATGGTTCCGATTACGATGGATGCCACGAATGGCAACTTAGTTCCCATGTAGTATGGAATACCCATATTGACGAAAATCGCGAACTCAATAACGCCTACCAGGATGATCGGCAGTGAGATTGACTTGAACAGAAGCATGATGATCACGAAAATAATTCCGATTGATACTGCACTTACTGTCTTGAAATCTTTATCTGTAATGTCGATCAAATCTGCTGTCAGAGGGCCTTCTCCGATCAGCATTCCACCTTCATCATATTTATGAAGAATTGTATTCAGCTCTTTGATCTGGTCATTCAGTTCATCTGTAGCTACCTTATATTCTGAGTTCGCCAGTACAAGCTGGTACTTATCATTCTTTAATGATCTTGTCACTGAATCTGGGATCATGCTTGCCGGTACGGACGGCCCGATCAGGGAGTCAAGTCCAAGTGCCCATTTGATTCCGTCTACCTTATCCATCTCATTCAGCATCTTGCCTACGTCCGCTGAATCTGTAGAGCTGTCTACAAGAATCATGTGCGTCGTATTCATGTCGTAATCTTCCTTCAATTTCTCATTTGCAATGATGCTCGGAAGATCTTTTGGAAGTGTCTCATCCAGGTTGTAATAAACGCCTGTATGGTTATTTCCGTAGATTGCCGGGAATAACAAAATAATAAAGAGCGCTACATAAATCAGATATCTCTTTGTAACCTTGTCTGAAATTCTTCCGATATCCGGAAGGAATGGTTTATGTTTTGTCTTCTCAATAATCTTGTCACAACACAGGATCATGGATGGAAGGATTGTTACGCAGGCAAGTACACCAAGGATAACACCCTTAACCATAACAACACCGATATCAAGTCCAAGTGTGAATGACATAAAGCACAGTGCGATAAATCCGGCAATTGTTGTGACGGAGCTTCCAATTACAGATGAAAATGTCTGTGAGATTGCATGTGCCATTGCACGGTGTTTATCTCCGTCGTAACGGATCTGCTGTTCTTCGTAACTATGCATCAGGAAAATCGAATAGTCCAGCGTTACACCCAGCTGCAGAACTGCTGCCAATGCCTTTGTAATATAGGAGATCTCTCCCATAAAGTAGTTACTTCCCAGGTTATAGACAATCGCGATTCCAATACTGAGCATGAAGAGGATCGGTACAAAGAACGATTCCATTGTAAGACCGAGCACGATCATCGCCAGTACAACCGCGATCAATACATACAACGGTGTCTCTTTCTCCGCCAGCTCCTTCGTATCTGTAACAACAGCTGACATACCACTTAAAAAGCACTGCTCGCCCGCCAAAGAACGGATCTCGGAGATTGCTTCCATTGTTCCGTCCGAAGATGTTCCTTCATCAAAGAAGATTGCCATCATCGTTCCGGTCTCGGAGTTAAATGCATCATAGACTTTTGTCGGCAGCATGCTCTTCGGCATACTGATATCTGCGATAGAATCATACCAGATAACCTCTTTTACATGATCTACCTTCTCAATCTTCTCTTTTAGCTTCGATACATCCTTATCTTCCATTCCATCGACCATAAACATCGAGAATGCACCTGTACCGAAATCATTTACCAAAATATCCTGGCCTTTCATCGTCTCGATGTTATCCGGCAGGTAAGTCAATACATCATAATTAATTCTCGTATGCAGATACCCCAATGCAGACGGAATCAACAATAAGATACTGAGAATCAGAATCGGCACTCTGAATTTTACTATCTTTTTTCCAAACTTTACCATCATATCCTTTTTCGCTTCCTTCCTCATATTCAGTTTATGACCATTGGTCATTTTAATCTCTTCTTGCACTATACAATAAAAATGACTAACAGTCAATATATTTTGTACTGTTAGTCATTTTTTCTTTTTATTTATATTCCATTTTCGTAACTGTTCAGAGCCAACCTCCAAAATGCTACGCATTTTCTCTATATTCACTTGGAAGAATTCCGTATTTTTTCCGAAATGCCCTTGCCATCGCCTTGCTTCCGGAGAAGCCGCTGCGAAGTGCTGTCTCAGTGATATTATATTTTCCGCCCTTCAGGTCTTTCATTGCATATTCCAGACGAATATTCTGCAGATAACTCTTGTATGTGATTCCCGCATATTTCTGAAACATCCTCGACAGATACGTCGGAGAATATCCAAAAATTCTTGCCACTTCTTCCAGACTGAGCTCCTGTGCATAATTCTCTTTCATATAAGATGTGATTGCTGAAAGCTTGTTCAGATTCTTATTCTTCCTTACAAAAGCATCCTCAACTTCCGTCAGACGGTATTCTTTCACAAGGAGATATAAAAGATGATAAAAAATACTGTTCATCTTCATGTCATATCCACACTGCTTTTCGCAATATGTCTTATACAGTTCTTCCAACAATTCCATAAAGCGCGCGTCCTTACGTCCCGGTTCATGCGTAAACCAGATAAATTGCTCTCCTGTATAATATTTTTCAAAAGCTTTCAACGGAATCTGAAGAACGATCGTCTCGTTTGGCAACGGAGAATCTACTTCATGAACCTCATTCGAATTCACAATCATAAATTCTCCCGCTGTCAGATGCCAGGTCTTCTCATCGATCTTAAATTCCAGTTCTCCGTCGCACACTGCAAAAATCTCAATCGATCTGTGCCAATGTTTTTCTCTATGGTAATGTCCTTCTCTGCCTTCAAATAAGAATAGTTTAAAAGGAAATCCAACTTCCGGAACGATCAATTCATGCGCAAACTGCATCTCTTTTATTCACCACACTTTAGGCTTTCGTCCACTTATGTACCGTATCTGTTCCCGGACTACATAATTCCACTGTAGATCCATCATCTGACAGTGTATAGACATATTCCAGTGTTCCACCGGAGATAACCAGATTCAGCCTCAATGTACCGTCTGCATTCTCTGCAACACAATATGTTCCCTTTGTTTCACCGGAGGAACTCTTGATCACAAGCTTTCCATCCTTCTTTAATTTATATTCATTTCCGCTGTTGTCTGTCCACTTTCCGATCAGCCCCTTCGCACGGTCATCCGTCAGATCCAGAAGTTCTGTATCCGCCTGGAGTAATTTTATATCCTTACCACCATCCAGGGACTCCAGCACTACGCCATAGCCTGTATCATCTGTCGTAACCGCATACAGTTTACCTTCTTCTTCGCCGTCCATTGTGATCTTGATTGTAATGTTGTTATCCTCATCAAATCCACACTCAAATGTCAGTCCGGCGTCATCCTTAGTTCCTGTTCCATCTTCTTTCAGATCATACACAGTATCTGTTCCAATCACCTTCCACTGCTTTGCCATAACTCTCTTAACAGAATCACTTGGAAGAACCGCGTTGTCTCCCATCTGTTCTTTCATCGTACTGCTTGCTTTGTCCACCTCTTCTGTCGTAGATGCAGCCGGTTCTGTTTTCTTCGTATCGCCGCATCCTGTCATACACAATGTGCTTGCCAGAAGTAATGCTACTACTAATCTTTTCATATTCTCTCTCCAGTCTTGTTACTGTTCACTCCGTGTCAATCAGCGAAGTGATTGACACGGGAGTGAACAGTAACCCAGTCTTTTCTGTCTGATCAGAAAGATAGCATTCCGATCAGGACTTACAGTCTTTAGAGTATCACAAACGCACTGTAAATTCCAGTAAAGTTAATACAATTTCACGGTTATTTCATTTTTAGACACACTCGTTTTCGTTTGTTTTCAACAAACTTTAATGCTTTTGCACTGTTTCACTTTACCTCGACAACTTGTTTATTTTCTTAACATATGATACACTATTCACAATGTAAAATTATAGGTAACTTGGGAGGAAATAGGTTATGATTATCTCTACAAGAGGGCGTTATGCTCTCCGAGTCATGATTGATCTGTCTCAGCAGGATCCGGACTCTTACACACCGCTGAAAGAGATCGCAGCACGTCAGGAGATTTCTGAAAAGTATTTGGAAAATATTTTAAAATCTCTTGTCACACAAGGATTTATCCTTGGGCTTCGCGGAAAGGGCGGCGGCTACCGCCTGACAAAATCTCCGGAAGAATACACTCTCGCTTCGATTCTTCATGCAACAGAAGGAAGTCTTGCAGCTGTAGCGTGTCTGGAGGATCATGCACCGGAATGTGCACGTGCGGGTCAGTGTCCGACACGTCCGATTTGGGAAAAACTGGATAACCTTATCGAGGATTATCTTGGAAGTATCACACTTGCTGACTTTCATGAACCGGCCATTCCATGCAAGATTGAGAAATAGCATTATTTCAGGGGGAACGAAATAACAGCTGTTTCAAACAATGAAAGTTCAGATCTACATAGAAAAAGATGGCTAAGCATTGAGGGCGTTGCTTATCCATCTTTTTCTGTTTTCTTTTTATTTATTTTTCACTGCTTTTTCAATCCGATCCAACGCTTCCACAAGCGTCGCTCTCTGGCAAGCCACGTTGATCCGCTCAAAACCACTTCCAGGCTCTCCGAAGATCGCTCCTCCATCCAGCCAAACCTCTGCCTTATCTTCTATCAGTTCTTTTAATTCCTTGTCTGAAAGCCCTAATGCCCGGAAATCCATCCAGACGAGATAGGTTCCTTCTGTCTTTGTCACCTTGATCTGTGGTAAATGTTCTGCCATCCATGTATGAAGGAAATCAATATTCGACTTCACATACTGTTTCATCGCCTGATACCATTCTTCGCCCTGAGTATACGCAGCGATCAGCGCAAAGATTCCGGGTGTGCCGACCTGACTATACCCGGCTGCAGTTACCTGATGCTGAAATTCCTTGCGAAGGCTTGCATTTGGAATGATAATATTGGAAATCTGAAGTCCAGCAAGATTGAATGTCTTCCCCGGGGAAGTACATGTCACTGTAATATCTTTATACTCCTCCTTCAGATCTACAAGTACCTGATGCTTCCCTTCAAATACGAAGTCTGCATGAATCTCATCACTTACAATGATCACCTGATGCTTTAGGCAAATATCTCCCAGACGCTCCACTTCTTCCCTTGTCCATACCCGGCTGACCGGGTTGTGTGGGCTGCAGAATAAGAATAATTTCACACCCTTTTCCACGATCTGGCGTTCAAAATCTTCGAAATCAATCGCATAAGATCCATCTTCCTTACGGATAAGGATATTGGCGGCCACTTTACGGTCATTGCTTTCAATCACTTCCCGGAATGGATAATAGACCGGATCCTGGATCAGAATATAATCCCCAGGTTCTGTATAAGCCTTCACCGCCATTGCCAGTGCAAAGACAATTCCCGGAGTCTTTGTGATCCACTCCTTGTCGATCTTCCATCCGTGACGGCGTTCCATCCAGGAGCTGACCGCATCGTAATACTCCTGATCTGACTCTGTATATCCATAAATTCCATGCTCTGACTGACGGATCAATGCTTCCTGGACGAAAGATGACGTCTTAAAATCCATATCAGCGACCCACAACGGAAGAATATCTTTTTTTCTCCCTCTTTCTTCTGCAAAATCATACTTCAGACTATGGGTTCCTCTTCTCTCTACAGGCTGGTCAAAATTCAAATTCTTCTCACTCATTTTTACTCCTTTTATTGAAATGCCTGTTCCAGATCTTTGATCAGATCTTCAGCATTTTCAATTCCAACGGACATTCTAAGGAAATCTTCTGTGATTCCAAGATGTTCTCTTATCTCCACCGGTACATCACCGTGTGTCTGAAGCATTGGATATGTGATCAATGATTCTACACCGCCAAGGCTCTCCGCATAAGAGATCAATTTCACACTTTCAAGAATCTTTCTTGTACGTTCCACCGTATCTACACGGAAAGAAAGCATACTTCCTGCTCCTGTCGCCTGCTTCCGGTTCACCTCGTAACCCGGATGATCTTCCAGACCCGGATAATAAACTTCTGTCACTTCCGGTCTGTTTTTCAGCCAAAGTGCGATCTTCTTCGCATTCTCCTGCTGGCGCTCCAGACGCACTGATAAAGTTTTGATTCCGCGAAGTACAAGGAAACTGTCAAACGGAGACAGACTACAGCCAACTGTCTTATATGTATAACGCAATTTTTCCGACAGCTCTTTCCCTTTAACACAAACAAATCCTGCGAGAACATCATTGTGTCCTCCAAGGAATTTTGTCCCGCTATGTACTACGATATCAGCACCCAACTGTAGCGGTTTCTGGAAATAAGGAGAAAGGAATGTATTATCCGCAAGAATCAGTAACCCAAATTCGTCTGCGAGTTTTCTCATCTCTGCAAAATCTGTAATCCTCATCGTTGGATTGCTTGGTGTCTCAATATAAAGTGCCTTTGTCTCTTTTCTGATATTCTTTCTTACAAGATCAATATCTGAAGTATCTACATAAGAAAACTTTAATCCTCGCTTTTCGCCAATGCTTTCAAACATTCGCACAGTTCCGCCGTACAGATCTTCTGTACATAAAATATGATCTCCTTCTCCGAAAAGCTCCAGGCAGATTCCAATTGCCGCCATTCCTGTCGAGCATGCAATACTGTCATCCGCTCCTTCTAAAGAGGACATTACGCTTTCTAATTCATACCGTGTTGGATTGCTCTCGCGGGAATAATCATATCCTGTGCTTTTTCCGATTCCCGGGTGTGCGAAGGTTGCTGTCTGAAAAATGGGAACGGAGACTGCTCCGTATGGATGTCCCTCTACAAATCCTCCGTCCCCGTGAATACATCGTGTTTCAAATTGATAATTTTCTGCCATGCTGTCTGTCTCTGCTCCTTACGTTCCACTCTATTAAATATAGTACATTCCCTCAACAGAATCCTGATACCCTTCGTATGCATCCACAAGATCCTTAAGCGTCACATCTTCCAGAATCTCCTGAACACAATCATTGATTCGGTCAATGATCAGATGCTGAATTGCTTCCTGATCTCCACGTCCCACGCTATTTCGATCAACTTCATCTTCCAGGTCATACGTTCCTTCCAGTGCCTCTACAATCTGTGCAACCGTGATTTCTTTCGGATCTCTCTCAAGAAAATATCCTCCCTGGGAACCTTTCATACTCTTTACAATATGAGCCTTGCGAAGAGCTGAAAATACATGCTCAAGATACTGGGCGGAAATGTCATTTCTCTGTGCGATACTCCCTAATGAAACCAGCTCTGTCCGTGAATTCACCGCCAGATCAATAAGAGCACGCAGTCCATATCTGCTTTTCTTTGATAATTTCAAACGCTTCTACTCCTTTCTTCTAAGCACTGTAGGAGCAGCTTTTACTGCTCCTACTTCTTACAGATTTCTCTGATTCTTATTTACTGAATTGCTTTGAATGCCTCATCCAGATCCTGGATGATATCATCAATATTCTCTGTACCGATAGACAGACGGATTGTGTTTGGCTTGATTCCCTGATCAAGAAGCTCTTCCTCTGTGCACTGGCTGTGTGTTGTTGTAGCCGGGTGGATAACAAGTGATTTCACATCCGCTACATTTGCAAGCAATGAGAACAGTTCCAGGTTATCAATGAAATCCTGAGCTTTCTTAGAATCACCTTTGATCTCAAATGTGAAGATAGAACCACCGCCGTTCGGGAAATATTTCTTATAAAGTTCCTGCTGTTTCGGATCTGGATCTACAGATGGGTGATGTACTCTCTCAACCTGTGGATGATTGTTCAGATACTCAACAACCTTCAGTGCATTTTCCACATGACGCTCTACACGAAGGGAAAGTGTCTCAAGTCCCTGCAGGAAGATAAAGGAACTGATCGGAGAAATTGTTGCTCCTGTATCTCTCAAAAGGATTGCTCTGATCTTTGTAACAAATGCAGCCGGTCCGCATGCTTTTGTGAAGCTGATTCCATGATAACTTGGGTTTGGTTCTGTCAGTGAAGGGAATTTTCCCGATGCTTCCCAGTCAAATTTCCCTCCGTCTACAATGACTCCACCGATTGTTGTTCCGTGTCCACCGATGAATTTTGTTGCGGAATGTACAACGATGTCAGCACCGTACTCGATTGGTCTTACAAGATAAGGTGTTGCAAATGTGTTGTCTACTACCAACGGTACTTTATGTGCATGTGCAATTTTTGCATATTTTTCTACATCTACTACATCTGAGTTCGGATTTCCAAGTGTCTCAATGAATAATGCTTTTGTATTTTCCTGGAATGCTGCCTCAACCTCTTCCTCATTAAAAATGTCAACAAATGTTGTTGTGATTCCATACTGTGGAAGTGTGTGCTCTAATAAGTTGAAGGATCCACCATAAATATTTTTAGCTGCTACGATGTGATCACCGTTCTGTGCCAGGTTCTCGATTGTGTATGAAATTGCGGCAGCTCCGGAAGCAACTGCAAGTGCTGCAACGCCACCTTCCAGTGCTGCGATTCTCTTTTCGAATACATCTTCCGTTGGGTTTGTCAGACGTCCGTAAATGTTACCAGCATCTGCCAGACCAAATCTTGCTGCTGCATGATCGCTGTTGCGGAATACATAAGATGATGTCTGGTAAATCGGAACTGCTCTTGCATCTGTAACCGGGTCCGGCTGCTCCTGTCCTACATGTAACTGCAATGTCTCAAATTTAAATTTTCTGTTCTCTCTTGTAATTTTTTCACTCATAATCCCTATCTCCTTTTCTTCTACTAAATCTCTATTCACCTTACCAACAATCTCACTTGTTTTTTGGGTGTGTTTTTTGCAGATTGCTCTGCTATTTTCATTGTTTCTATCAAACACATTTCCTATCTGTTTGATAGGTATATAATAGCATGACAATTCCTACCTGTCTAATATGTAAAAGAGAAAGCTGGCTATAAGTAATTCCTATAGTCAGCTTCCTGTATCTTTCTCATATTTTCATCTTCACTTCTAGCTCTGCTTTTGATCCGCTTTTATATCTTCCACGCCACGGATGTCCATGCCCATAGCTTTGTATTTTCGGATTTCTTCCAGATATTTCTGTCCCAAAGGACTAAGCGCCACACCCTTTCGCTTCAGATAACCAATCGTCATATGCTCATTGGATTTCAGCTTCACTGCACAGTAATCTTCACCGTTGTCCCTCACATATAATGCCACAGCAAAGTGTGTATGCATTCAACCCTACCATGAGATTTAAAAGGGTCGCCCGGTCATTCGCCCGGATCAGGCGCTTGTATTCGTAAGTACTTAACACTTCCTCTGCAAAATAGAACGAATTATAATTACCCTGCTCAAATGCAAGACACGGGTATTCTTCCAGTTCTTCTATGGAAATCTCTTCCTTATTTGCAAGAGGATGCCC
>OLWB01002707.1_pt1 | contig 13824 bp, 6 predicted proteins | sample 1673331 | NCBI WGS metagenome assembly OLWB01 (sample SAMEA3178943, study PRJEB25190) | human gut metagenome | biome: human gut; feature: human-associated habitat; material: faeces | place: Austria | collected 2013
GAAAAGATATGATAAATTTGGATAAATATGTTAGCATATTATTAGAAAAATATATGGGAGTAATAAAATAATGAAAACTAAAAAATTAAATGGAACAGTTATAGTTACATATAGATGTAATGCAAGATGTAATATGTGCAGTAGATTTAAAAGACCATCTAAACCAGAAGAAGAGATAAGTATAGAGACAATAAAGAAATTACCTAAAATGTACTTTACAAATATAACGGGTGGGGAACCATTTATAAGAGAAGACCTAAAAGAAATAGTAAGAGAATTATATAAAAAATCAGATAGGATAGTAATTTCTACAAATGGATTTTTTACTGATAGAATAATAGATTTATGCGAAGAATTTCCTAATGTAGGAATAAGAATATCAATAGAGGGACTAGAAGAAACGAATAACAAAATTAGAGGCTTAGATGATGGATTTAATAGAGGATATTCTACATTGAAAAAATTAGTGGAAATGAAACATCCAGATGTAGGTTTTGGAATGACGGTACAAGATGAAAATGCAAAAGATTTAGTTAAGCTATATAAACTAGCAGATGAACTAAATATGGAATTTGCAACAGCTTCACTGCATAATTCATTTTATTTTGTGGAAAATAAGAACATAATACATGATAGGCTAATGGTTGCAGGAGAGTTTGAAAAATTAATAAATGAACTATTAAATTCAAATAGTCCTAAGAAATGGTTTAGAGCATACTTTAATCATGGATTAATAAATTATATATTTGGGCAAAAAAGATTACTTCCTTGTGACATGGCATTTGATACATTTTTTATAGACCCATATGGAGATGTAATGCCATGCAATGGAACTAAGGAAAAAGAAATAATGGGAAATCTTAATAAGCAAACCTGGGGTGAGTTATGGAATAGTGAAAAAGCAGAAAATGTAAGAGACAAAGTAAGAAATTGTAATAGAAATTGTTGGATGATAGGTTCTGCAAGTCCTGCGATGCATAAATATATTTGGAAACCTATAATTTGGGTAATAAATCATAAATTTTTAAGATTTTTTAAAGAAAAGAAATATTCAATGTATGAAAATAAAATTGTAAAAGAATATAAAGAAGGAAAAATTACAAAAGAACAATTAGACAGCTGTTCAACCTGTGATTTAAGCTGTGAAGTAAAAGACGGATTATCAGATAGTTCAAGAGAGATATTAAATGAAATGTCGGGAGAGGAATTTGTAAGTAGGAATATAAAAAAACAATTGGAGAAAAAATAATTAAGTTATGAAAATTGCAATGATAGGACATAAAAGAATACCATCAAGAGAAGGCCGGAGTTGAAATAGTAGTAGAGGAGCTTGCAACTAGGCTTGTTAAGGATGGAAATATTGTTGATGTATATAATAGAAAAGGAAAAAATGTACAAGATAAAAATGAGAATAAAAATGTAAAAATAAAAAAATATAAAGGAATAAGAATTATAACAATTCCCACAATTAACAAAAAAGGAATTGATGCACTATTATACAGTATTTTGGCTACTATCAGAGCATTATTTGGTCATTATGATGTAATTCACTTTCATGCCGAAGGGCCATGTGCAATGCTGTGGCTTCCACATTTATTCGGAATAAGAACAGTTGCAACAATTCATGGATTAGATTGGAAAAGATCTAAATGGGGAGGACTAGCATCTAAATATATAAAATTTGGAGAAAAGGTAGCTGCTAAATATGCAGATGAAATAATTGTTTTGTCTAAAAATGTTGAAGAGTATTTTTTAGATGCGTATAATAGAAAAACAAATTTTATACCAAATGGTATAAATAAGCCAACGAGAAAAAATGCAAAAATAATAAAAGAAAAATATGGGTTAGAAAAAGATAGCTATATTCTTTTCTTAGCAAGAATAGTACCGGAAAAAGGTTTACATTATTTGATAGAGGCATATAAAAAATTAAATACAGATAAAAAACTGGTAATAGCAGGAGGAGCAAGCCATACTAATAAATATTTAGAAGAAATAAGAAAAATGGCAAATATAAATAAAAATATAATTATGACAGGCTTTGTCCAAGGAGAAGAATTAGATGAACTATATAGTAATTGCAATATATACTGTTTGCCGAGTGATGTAGAAGGAATGCCAATATCACTTTTAGAGGCAATGAGTTATGGTTGCAGATGTCTAGTTAGCAATATAGAAGAGAATACGCAGGTTATAGGAAAATATGGAGAGTCTTTTGAAAAGGGAAATGTAGATGATTTAGCAAGAAAACTTGAAAAGCTTATAACCAAAGAAAAAATAAATAATCAAGAAGAAATAGTAGAATATACACTAGATAAATTTAACTGGGATGAAATAACAAAGCTTAATGAAGTTATTTATAAGAAGGGGAAAACAGAGTGAGAATAAAGAAAATAGAATTATTATATTTTAGTGCAGTTATAATGCTGCTAGTCAGGAATATAATACAAGTAAGTACATTAATAGATATAAAATCGACAAGTATGTTTTTTGATGTTTTACTTTTTTCTGCATATATATTGTTGTTTATTAAAATTATATATAAAGAAAATATAAAACGATTAATAGTGTATGCAATAATAATTTTTTTAGCTTTGATATCTTATGCCAGTTCTAAAATGACAGATTATTTATCGCTAGTACTACTTGTAATAGGTGCTAAGGGAATAGATATAAAAAAAATTGTAAAAGTATGTTTTTCATTTTATGCAATAACTTTAGGTGTGCATATAATAGCATATATAATAACAATGTTAGTAGACCCAGCAAGCATAGAAATAGTGCATAGAGATGAGGTTGAAAGGTATTCTTTTTTCTTAGGTCACCCAAATAGTTTTGCTGCGATACTTGCCTGGACAAATATAATGTATCTATACTTAAGGTATGATAAATTAAAGATAAGAGACTACATATTAACAATATTAGTAGCGTTATTTATATATTTTGTACCAAATTCAAGGACAAGTGCAATACTTCTAATTGTTTTTATAATAATGATACTTATGTTTAAAAAGAATATAAGATTTATAATAAAACTAGGCAGATTTGCAATACCAGTACTTGCAGTAACAATGATTGCTCTATTTTTAGTGTATAACATGAGTCCAATTATAGACAAACTAGATGGAATCTTAAATGCAAGAATCAAATTAGGATTAGCAATATATGAAAACTATGGAACGACTTTATTTGGAGAATATATACCTTTCGGTCAGGAACTTAGCAGTGTATATAAATATGGACTTACTAAGCTAACAATAGATTCAGCATATTACTCTTTACTATTTAGTTATGGAATAATAAATACTTTGGTATTTTTGTTTATATATACAAAATTGAGTTTTAAAAAAGGATTAGAAAATAAGAAAATACTATTTTTAGTTATATGGGCATTTTATGCTGTGACAGAAACATTAGCATTAAATCCATTATTATGTTTTCCATTATTATTTGCAAAAGAATTGATAGAAAAAGGAGCGAAATCAAAGAAAAATGAAAGTTGATATCATAACAAGACATGCGGTAGCAAATTATGGGTCTTTACTTCAGTCATATGCGACTCAAAAGACATTTGAAAAATTAGGTTTAGATGCTGAGTTTATAAATTATACAAGATATGATGAAAGAGCAAATAACTTAGCCAAAACTCATGTAAAAGGGAAAAAATGGGACAAAAATATTTTTACTAGAACATTATATACACTTATACAAACATGGAATTATTCACATGAATATAAAGCATTTGAAAAATATAGAAAAGGATTTATTAATGAAACAGACACTTTATATGGAAGTATAGAAGAGCTAATAAAAAATCCGCCTGAAGCAGACTTATATTGTACAGGAAGTGACCAAATATGGGGAAAGATAGGAACATCTAATTATGATTCAGCATATTTCTTGGACTTTGTAAAAGATAAGAAATGCATATCATATGCAGCTAGTTTTGGAAAAGAAAAAATTGACTCAAATTTAGAAGAAAACTTACCAACCCTTTTAGAGAAGTATTCATACATTTTAGTGAGGGAAGATTCTGCAAAAAATATTGTAAAAAGAGCAGGAATAGATAATGTAGAACAGGTATTAGACCCAACATTCTTATTAAGTAAAGAAGAGTGGGAGAATCTAGCTGAAAAAAAGCCTAAATATACTAACTATGTATTGGTATATCAATTACATAATAATAAAAAATTATAAATTGGTGTTGAAAAATGTTGTCAAATCTACTATACTATTCAAGAACAAAAGGAGATGAGGGCTATGTTACAACAAAGTGTCAAATATGATTGCTTACAATTGAATACGAGTACCTCATTTTTATATTCTCATTGTTTCTAACATATCATTTTTAATTGATATGTTTTTTTATAACAAAAAAAGGAGGAAAATATATGAAAGCCTATTTAATCTTAGAAGATGGAAACGTATTTGAAGGTGAAAGCGTAGGAGCTGACAAAGAAGTTGTCAGTGAATTTGTATTTAATACTTCTATGACAGGATATGTAGAAGTACTGACAGATCCTTCCTATGCAGGACAATCAGTTGTTATGACATATCCATTGATTGGAAACTATGGAGTATGTTTAGAAGATCAAGAATCTACAAAACCTTATGTTGAAGGATTTGTTGTAAATGAACTTGCAAGACTTGGAAGTAACTTTAGAAAAAATGTTGATTTAAAAGATTATTTAATTGAACATGATATCCCTTGTATTCAAGGAATTGATACAAGACATTTAACTAAAATTATTAGAAATACAGAAATTCCTCGTTGATAATAATATTCCGGGTATAGCAGGAATCGACACAAGAGCACTTGCTAAGATTCTTCGTGAAAAGGGTACGATGAATGGAATGATTACAACAACAAAATATGATGATTTAAGTGAAGTGATGGAAAAAATACATAACTTTAAAGTAACTGGTGTCGTTGAAAGAACAACATGTGACAAACCTTATACAGTAGGTAGTGGAGATCGAAAAGTTGCTTTATTAGATTTTGGTGCTAAGAAGAATATTGCTAAATGACTTGCAAAGAGAAATATAGAAGTCACAGTTTATCCAGCATCTACTCCTGCAAGTACAATCATTGAAGGAAACTATGATGGAGTGATGTTATCAAATGGTCCTGGAGATCCAAGCGAAAATGTTGAAATAATTAAAGAAGTTAAAAAACTATCTGAAAGTGGTTTACCAATCTTTGCAATCTGCTTAGGCCATCAATTAATGGCTTTAGCTCATGGTTTTAAAACAGAAAAATTAAAATATGGACACCATGGAGCAAACCATCCTGTTAAAGATTTAAATACAGGTCGTGTTTATATTTCTACACAAAATCATAACTATGTAATTTGTGATGATTCTATTGATCGAAATATCGCAAAACCTTGGTTTATTAATGTAAATGACCAAACAATTGAAGGTGTTGAATATATTGGTAAAAATATTAAAACAGTACAATTTCATCCAGAAGCATGTGCTGGTCCATTAGATACAGATGCTTTATTTGATGAATTTGAAAAAATGATGGAGGGTAAATAAGATGGCAAGAGATTTAAGTATAAAAAAAGTATTAGTTATCGGTTCAGGACCTATCATCATTGGTCAAGCAGCAGAATTCGATTATGCTGGAACACAAGCATGTCGTGCTTTAAGAGAAGAAGGGGTAGAAGTTGTTTTAATTAACTCAAACCCAGCAACTATCATGACAGATGCTGATATCGCAGATAAAGTTTATATCGAACCATTAACTGTACCTGTTGTTAAAAAATTAATCATGGAAGAAAAACCAGATAGCATTTTACCAACATTAGGTGGACAAAATGCACTAAACATCGCTATGGCTTTAGCGGATGAAGGATTCTTAGAAGAACACAATGTTCGTACAATTGGGACAAATACAGATACCATCAAACTTGCAGAAGATCGTTTAGAATTTAAAAACTTAATGGAAAGAATTAACGAGCCATGTGCTGCTTCTATCGTTGTTAACCATGTGAATGATGCTTTAGAATTCGCCGAAAAAATTGGTTATCCAGTTGTTGTAAGACCTGCTTATACTTTAGGTGGTACTGGTGGAGGTATCGCAAATAATGAAAAAGAACTTCATGATATTTGTTCAAATGGTTTACGTCTATCAAGAGTAAGTCAATGTTTAATTGAAAGATGTATTGCTGGATGGAAAGAAATCGAGTATGAAGTAATGAGAGATAGTGTAGGAAACTGCATTACTGTATGTAACATGGAAAACTTAGATCCTGTTGGTGTTCATACAGGAGATAGTATTGTTGTGGCACCAAGCCAAACTTTATCAGATAAAGAATATCAAATGTTACGTTCATCAGCTTTAAATATCATTACAGCATTAAATATTGAAGGTGGATGTAACGTTCAATATGCATTAAATCCAAATAGCTTTGAATATTGTGTTATCGAAGTAAACCCACGTGTTTCTCGTTCATCAGCTTTAGCTTCTAAAGCAACAGGTTATCCAATTGCTAAATTAGCGGCTAAAATTGCTTTAGGATATACCTTAGATGAAATCAAAAATGCCGTTACAGGTAAAACATACGCTTCTTATGAACCAACATTAGACTATGTTGTATGTAAAATTCCTAAATGGCCATTTGATAAATTCGTTGATGCTTCAAGAAAATTAGGAACACAAATGAAAGCAACTGGAGAAGTTATGTCAATCTGTAATAACTTTGAAGGAGCTTTAATGAAAGCTTTACGTTCTCTTGAACAAAATGTTTTCTACTTACATTTAGATGCCTTTACAAAATTAACACATGATGAATTAAAACAAAAATTAAAAGATGTTGATGATCAACGTATCTTTGCAGTAGCTGAATCCTTAAGAAAAGGAATTACTGAACAAGAAATCCATGAAATTACTAAAATTGATGTTTGGTTCATTGATAAAATCAAACATTTAGTAGAAATGGAAGAAAGAATTAAAACAGAAGAATTAACAGTTGATTTATTAAAACAAGCAAAAAGATTACAATTCCCAGATAGAGTCATTGCTGAATTAACTGGAAAAACAGAACAAGAAATTCATCAAATGCGTAAAGAAAATAATATTGTTTCAGCTTATAAAGTTGTTGATACATGTGCGGCAGAATTTGATGCACAAACACCTTATTACTATTCAATTCAAGGTGGAGTGAACGAAGTAGAACCTCAAAGAGAAAAGAAAAAAATCATGGTTTTAGGATCAGGACCAATTCGTATAGGACAAGGTATCGAATTCGATTACTGTTCGGTACATTGTGTATGGGCCTTAAAAGCAGCAGGATACGATACAATTATTGTTAATAACAACCCTGAAACAGTATCAACTGACTTTGATATTGCAGATCGTTTATATTTTGAACCATTAACTGCTGAAGATGTAGAAAGCATTGTTGATATTGAAAAACCAGATGGAGCCATCGTGCAATTTGGGGGACAAACAGCCATTAAACTTACAAAAGCTTTAACAGATATGGGTGTTAAAATCTTAGGAACAGATGCTGATGATGTAGATGCAGCTGAAGATAGAGAAAGATTTGATGAAATTCTTGAAAAATGTCATATTGACCGTCCAAGAGGTTCAACAGTCTTTACAACAGAAGAAGCCATTGAAGTTGCTAATAAATTAGGATATCCAGTTTTAGTAAGACCATCTTATGTATTAGGTGGTGCTGGTATGGAAATTGCCTTAAATGATGGCGATATTAAAAAGTTCATGAAAATCATTAATAGACAATACCAAGAACATCCAATCTTAATTGATAAATACTTATCTGGTAAAGAAGTTGAAGTTGATGCAGTTTGTGATGGACATGGTATCTTAATTCCAGGTATTATGGAACACGTTGAACGTGCGGGAGTTCACTCTGGAGATAGTATTTCTGTTTACCCACCACAAAAAATCAAACAAGAAATTAAAGATGTTATCGTTGATTATACAAAACGTCTTGCTAAAGCATTACACGTTGTGGGATTAATCAATATTCAATTCATTGTTTATGAAGATCAAGTTTATGTTATTGAAGTTAACCCAAGATCTTCAAGAACAATTCCTTATATTTCAAAAGTTACAGATATCCCAATTGTTGCCATTGCTACAAAAGCAATTATGGGACATACAATTGAAGAACAAGGATATTCTTATGGAATTGTTCCGGAAAAAGAAACAATTGCAGTTAAAATGCCAGTGTTCTCATTTGAAAAAATCAAAGGTGCAGAAATTTCTTTAGGACCTGAAATGAAATCAACAGGTGAAGTTTTAGGTATTTCTAAAAACTTAGATGAAGCTATTTATAAAGCATTCATGGGAACAGGTATTCAATTACCTAAGAGAAAGAATATCATTTGTACAATTAAAGATTCTTCTAAAGAAGAATTCTTACCAATCGCTAAACAATATTATATGTTTGGTTATGATTTATATGCAACAGAAGGAACATATAAATTCTTAAAAGAACATGATGTACCTGTACATTTTGTCAATCGTATCTGTGAAAAAACAAATACAATCTTTGACTTAATGTTTACGGATACAGTTGATTTAGTAATCGATATTCCAACAAGAAATGATAACTTAAAAGATGGCTTCTTAATTAGACGTTTTGCCGTAGAAGCAGGTATTCCAATTTATACGTCACTTGATACAGCAAAAGCACTTATTGATTCACTTGAAAAACGTAAACATGGTGTGCCATCATTAATTGATATTACAAAATTAAGATAAAACTAAAAAGAACAATGTAGTAATACTAAAGCATTGTTCTTTTTTATATGAAAAATTAGGTTATATCTTATTGGATATAACCCAATTCTTTACATGCGTAATAAATACCATCTTCATCAATAGAAGTTGTCACAAAATCACTTAATCTCTTTAAATCACTATTTCCTTGTCCCATACAAATAGAAAACGATGCATGCTTAAACATTTCAACATCATTTAAAGAATCACCAAAAGCGACATAATTATCTATATTCCATAACTTCATAAAATAAGCAATACCTGTTGCTTTAGAAATGCCTTTGATTGTAATATCTGCATAACTACTTTCACCAACCATTACATCTAATTCATCAATAGCTTTAAATTCTTGATAATCATATCCTAAAGGACCATAGGCAATCATGGCACCTACTTCTTGATTTGTATATGTACCTACAGTTGGAATAGGGTTATTGAAATAATTACATGAGCGAATGACATCTTCATTTGGTTCCATATTAATAATTCTTGGTGTACATTTAAGTGCTAAAGGAATGTTATGTTTTTTAGAAGCTTCTAGAGCTTTTAAAACCACTTCTCGAGAAAGATTTTCTTTGTGAATTAAATTTAAATCTTTATCTAATAACGCTATACTTTCATTTGTTGCAGAAATATCAACTATGTTACTGCTAGCTACATTTTCTAGCACTATATTTTGCTCTTTAGCATATTTATTTGTTTTTGCAACACTGCCATCTGCCTTTAATATTACAAATCCACTTTGTAAACATTCTACTTTAACAGCATTGTTTATTGAACTTACTTTTTCTGGCTCTGATATATATGTATTAAGTGCTGGTAAAATCTTTTGACCAAATTCATCATAATTATATTTAAATGGTTCAATTTGCTCTTTACTATTATCACCAAATACATACACAGCACCGGTTGAATCAACTATTGCACTTAAGTTTCCTCCAGCAGATACACCAACAATTTGATTTCCTATACTATTAATTTTTTCTGGCACACTTACTGTTTGTGTATTTCCATTACCTAATTGTCCACTAGAATTTAAGCCCCAAGTATACACATTTCCTAAACTATCTAATGCTATAGCGTGATTATCACCTGCTGAAATTGCCACTATATTTGTTAATGATTGTACTTGTACTGGTTTTCTTGCAGAAACTCTATTACCTTGTCCTAATACACCATAAGTATTATCTCCCCAAGCCCATACAGTTCCATCTGCTCTTAAAGCTAATGTAAATTTCTTTCCTGCATCAACTTGTTTATATGTTGCTAAAATATTGGTTTGACTTGGTATATTTATTGGTATTAATTTATCATTACCTAATTGTCCATCAGAATTATATCCAAATCCCCAAATACTACCATCGCCTTTTAATACTGCTGCATATCCATCTCCGCCGGCAATTTGTGGTACATATGTTGCATCTTTTTCAATAACTCTTACAATTACAATATTTTGTTTTTTTGTGCTATTTTCAGTTACTTTAACCCAAGTTGTTCCTGTTTTTACACCTGTTACAACACCTTTTTCATCAACAGTTGCAATTTCGTTATTAATGCTTTCAAATTTGAAATCACTTTCTTCTTCATCATCTTTAAATACATTAAAGCTATATTTTGGTGTAATTTGTATTTGTTTAGTTCCATCTACATTAACACTTATTTCTGGCTCTTCTATATATGTTGAATCATTACCAACTTTAACAGGAACTCGGCTATTTGTTTTTGTTTTAACTACTGTTGTTCCGTGATAATAATCTCCCCAACCATATACATCACCATCATATTTAATAGCTACATTATATGTATTTCCACAAGATATTGACATCATATCATCTACTTTTGTAATTTCTGTAAATAATAATTTATCATCTTTAATTCCAAGTCCTAATTGTCCATTACTATTTGAACCTGTTGAATATAACATTCTATTTGCACCAAGTACTATTGTTTGATTTTTACCTGCTGAAATATCCATAATATTTGATACACTTGTTTTTGTAGGAATTTTTACATTTTGTTTTGTTCCAAGACCTAATTGACCTTGTTCATTATATCCAAATGTATACACATCACCCGTTGTGCTTAATAATACACTATGGTTATCTCCTGCATATATTTTACCAATTGTTACTGGTACTTCTATTTGAGTAAATGTATTAGATTTTCCTTCTTCTTTTCCTGTTTGACCATAAACATTTAAACCAGAAGTTAAAACTTTTCCATTTGTTGTTAATAATATAGAATGATTTTTACCTAATGAAATATCTAATATATCACTTACATAATTTAGTAAAGTAGGTGTTTTTACTGTATTGTATGTTCCTGTACCTAATTCACCATTTACATTTAATCCCCATACATATACATATCCATCTGTTGTTAATATCATACTTTGATCATTATTTGCAGCAATTTTCTTAACATTACTAATTCCTAAATTTACTGGTTTACTTGCTGTTCTTCCTAATGAATTATTTGAGTTTACACCCCAGCCCCAAACATTTCCATCAGTATCTAATGCTAAGTTATGAGTATTACCTACTGCTATTTGTTTAATTATTGTTCCTTCTGGGAACTTAACTTGAACAGGTCTATCACTACTTGTTGTAGTTCCATTACCTAATTCATAACTTGAATTTACACCATAGCTCCATACTGTTCCGTTAGCTTTTAAAACAACTGTATGTGACATACAAGTTTTAGCCATTGGTTCAATATCTACGCCATCTGGTAAAACTGTAACATTTGCAATACTTGTTGAATCTGATCCAACTTTATTTACAATAGCTGTTGTTTTTCCTTCTTTTGCACCTGTTACAAGTCCACTGCTAGAAATAGTTGCAATTTGACTATTTCCAATACTATAGTTCATTTCACCTTTTTCTTGAACTTCTTTTAAAACATTAAATGTTTTATTTGTTACAACAATTTGGTAAGTTTCGCCTTTATGTAATACTATGTCATATTCGTTAAGTCCGGCTTCTTGAGCACCAACTAATACTGGTACTGATGAATTAACATATAATTTATTTCCTAAATTACCGTATGTTCCTAACCCCCAAGTATAAACATATCCTTGTTCATCAATAATTGCACCATTATTTGGTCCTGCATCACCAAATATTGCTTTATTTGTTTGATTGTTTTTCTTTGGATATACTCTATAGTTTTCTTGATCTGTTGCTAATTTATAATTTTCGTTACTTCCCCAAGTATAAGTATCTCCATTTTTCATTATAGCCATTGAAAATTCTGTTCCAGCTTTTAATTCTTTAATATCAGTTAATGTTTGCACACCAGTGCTATTTTGAATCATAACTGGGTCTGATTTTGCAGTTGTTGTTCCATCACCTAATTGACCTTTATTATTTGCACCAATACTATATCCTTTTCCAACTTTTGTTAAGAATAATGCGTGATTTGAGCTTTCAGAAACTCTTATAATATTAGCTAATTGTAATTTTATTTCTTGAGTATCAACTTTAAATACTTCTCCAGATTGGTTTACTGCATAATTTGGTGAAATATCAATAATATTTTTCAAATTAGCAAATTTAACTGCTGAGCTTCCACATCTGTATCCCCATACCCATACATTACCATCTTCATCTAATGCTACTGTACGGTAAGTTCCTGCTGATACTTTTACAATTTTTGTTAAAGGTGCTCCATCTTGTCTTATTACTTGTACTGGACTTGTTCTATTAGAGCTTGTTCCATCTCCCAATTGACCATATCCATTGTAACCCCAAGACCAAACTGTTCCGTCTTTTTTAACAACTACTGTATCATAATAACCGACTGAAACATCTATTGCATTTTCAATTTCCATTACTTTTATTGGATATGTTTTACTTACATTATCTCCAATACCTAATTGACCATCAGAATTATTTCCCCAAGTCCAAACTGTTCCATCTGCTTTTAATGCTGCAGAATGTGTATCACCAATTTCAACTTTTGGAACTGTTGTTTTTTCAGTTGGTACTACTTGAACAAATATTGCTGTTGATTTATGTGTAATTGTATGAGTTGCAATAATTTCTACTGTTCCCATTTGTTTAGCATTTATTGTTCCATCAGAATCTACTGTTGCAATATCATTATTTAAAGATTCATATGTAATATTTCCACTATCAACTGTATCTTTAATTAAATTAAACTTATTATCTAGTGATGCTTTAATATTTTTAGATTTTCCTTCTTCTATTGCTACTCTATTTTCGCTTACATGTACATATGTATCTCCAATTGCACCAAACTCATTTGATTGTGTATATGTTCCATTTCCAAGCTCTCCATAAGCATTATATCCAGATGTATACACAAAACCGCTTGTGTCAGAAGCAATACTGTGGTAAGCATTAGAATCTACAAATTTAGTTTTATCCATATTTTTAGCTTTAGTTGCTATTGTATTATATGACTTATATTCGCCTGTTCCTAATTGTCCATATCCACTATATCCAGAAACATATAATGAGCCACCTTTAGATACCATTTGTAAGTTATCATTTCCAGCTTTTATTTCAACAATATCTTTTAGTATTTCATATTCAGGTTCTTCTTCTGTATTTTCACTATTCTTTTGTACTTTTACAGGTACTGGTTCATCTACATTTGATCTATTTCCTTGAGATAATTGACCATATCCATTATATCCCCATACCCATACTTGACCTTTTGTATCTAATGCAGAATAATAATTATCTTCAGAAGCTATTTCTACAATATTTTGTAATCCAGCTATTCTACTTGGATTTTCAGATAAATACCAAACACTTCCGTCTTCTGCTAATATTAATTTTCCGTGTATATCTACAGCTTTGCTATAGAAATTAATTTTGGCTGGAACCTTAGAATATTTATAACCCCATACATAAATTTCACCTTGTTCACTAATTGCCATACTTGTATTTCCATAAGCATATACTTTTGCAATATGATCTAATCCTTCAATTCTTGTTGGAATTGCTTTTGATTCATTTGTGTTATCTCCTAATTGACCATATCCATTATATCCCCAAGAATATACATATCCATCACTATCAACAGCTAAATTATAA
>OLWB01002708.1_pt1 | contig 13818 bp, 14 predicted proteins | sample 1673331 | NCBI WGS metagenome assembly OLWB01 (sample SAMEA3178943, study PRJEB25190) | human gut metagenome | biome: human gut; feature: human-associated habitat; material: faeces | place: Austria | collected 2013
GGTACCTCTGAAGGTTTATTTCAAGGACAGTCTGGTAAAAATAGAGATCGGCATGGCACGTGGCAAAAAGCTTTATGATAAGCGCCAGGATATTGCCAAGAAAGATCAGAGAAGAGAAGCAGAGAGAGACTTTAAAGTGAAAAATCTTTATTAACCGACCGGTTTCTGCTGGAAAAAAGTATGATAAAAAGTGGGGAATGAAAAATGGCAGAGGTACAGGAAAGACGTAAAAAAACGGTGGAAGCGTCCATGACAGAACAGGTTCATCTGATCATGCAGCAGCATCTGAACGGAGGCGGAAGGCTTTTTGGCGGAGCGCTGATGCAGTGGCTGGATGAGGTTGCCGGTGTGGTGGCCATGCGGCATGCGGAAACCTATCGTGTGGTAACTGCCGCGGTGGACAATCTTCAGTTCAAGCATGCGATCTATGAGGGTGAGATCGTAGTACTTAAGGGATATGTGACGGATGTTGGAAGAACCTCCATGGAAGTCGAGATCGATACGTATGTGGAGCAGCCGGATGGTATGCGCCGTACTGTAAACCGGGCATTCTTTGTAATGGTAGCTGTAGATGAAAATCAGAAGCCGATCCAGGTACCTGAACTGATCATTACCACAGAAGCAGAAAAAGCCCGGAATGAAGCTGCAAAAATGCGCCGCGACATGCGGAAAAAAAGAAGAGAAAACGGCTTCTGACCGCAGATGTTTTAATTTTTGACATAGTCTGAAAAATCTAAAGATTCTGTGAAATTCAAACCGGTCAGGTTGACAAGAAAGTGATACTCTGTAATAATAGAAAGAGGTAAGCTGACAGCAAATAGAACCATTTTATATGGAGGAGATATAATGAAAAAACGTTATTTGATTCTTGCGGCAAGTATGCTTGCGGCCGGATGCGGTAAGAAGAGTTCTGTGGCACCTGAGCAGAAAGTGGAAGCAACGGTGACACCGACTGTGACAGAAGCAGCGAAGTCTGATGTGGTAGAAATGCAGACATCTACAGACGATACAGCAAATATCAAGAATGTGATGGGAACCAAGAGTGAAACCACTACAAGTATTGTATTTACGAATAAAATGGGGTCTACCATTTCAGCAATTTATGTTCGTCCGACCAGAGACGATGGAGATGACAGTGATGAGACATGGGGCAGTGATCTTGTAAATGGTAAGTTTACACTGGCTTCCAATGACAAGGCTGTTTATTATATGGAAAAGAGCCAGAAAGATGACGATGGTAATGCAGTTACAAGCTTTGATGTGCGTGTGACATTTTCGGACGAAGATCAGAATGATTGCTTTTTCCGTCAGCTGCCGCTTCTGACAATTTCACAGCTGAATCTGTGCATGGATGGTGAAGGCGAAGATGGAATCCCATATGCTACATATCTGACAAGTGGAAGCACCAAGGAGGTTTCTACGTTGAAAGATGTAAAGGCAAGACTTGGTATTGAAGATGACAGTGAAGAGAGCGATTCCAGCGACAGCACGGATTCTACAGACAGTACTGACAGCACGGATAGTACAGATTCCAGCAGTACAGATTCCACATCTTCTTCTACGGATAACAGTGGAGATAATTCAGACAGCAGTGATTCCGGTAACGGCAGTGATTCTTCATCTTCATCGGATTCAGGATCGGATTCATCTTCAGATACTCCGAATCCAACAGAAACTCCATCCAGTGATGATGATCCGGCTTCGGTAGCTGCTGGCTATATCGGTCGGTCCATGTCTGAACTTGAGAATGCATGCGGCAGCCCAAATGGCAGTGATTATGAGGACGAGCCGGAGTCCGGTAAGACAGGTTATTATTATTATGATACGTTTACGGTATCCACAACTTTTGACGATGACGGCAATGAAGTTGTATCCGGCGTATGGTAAAGGAGAATAAACATATGAAAAGAGTGTTACTGAAATTAAGCGGAGAGGCTCTTGCAGGAGAGCAGAAGAGAGGTTTTGATGAAGCAACTGTTACAGAGGTTGCCAAACAGATCAAGACGATCGTGGATGAAGGACTTCAGGTTGGTATCGTGATCGGAGGTGGAAACTTCTGGAGAGGACGTACCAGCGGAGCCATGGACAGAAGCAAGGCGGATCAGATCGGTATGCTTGCTACTATCATGAACTGTATCTATGTGTCTGACATTTGCAGATATGTGGGACTTAAGACAGAGGTGTTTACCCCGTTTGTATGTGGTGCATTTACCACTCTTTATTCCAAAGATGCTGTAGAAGAAAGCTTCGCAGAAGGGAAAGTTGTATTCTTTGCAGGTGGTACCGGTCATCCGTATTTTTCTACAGATACAGCTACAGTACTTCGTGCCGTTGAGATCGGTGCAGATGCCATTCTTCTTGCAAAGGCTGTTGATGGAATTTATGACAGCGATCCGAAGGTAAATCCGGATGCCAAGAAGTATGATGAGATTTCCATTGATGAAGTGGTTGCCAAGAAACTGGCAGCTATGGATCTTACCGCTTCCATCATGTGCATGGAGCAGAAGATGCCGATGCTGGTATTCGGACTGAACGAAGAGAACAGTATCGTAGAGACAATGAGCGGTAATTTCAACGGAACAAAGGTGACTGTATAAGCAGCACCCATTAAGGGAGGATAACATATGAACGAAAAATTAAAAATATACGATGAAAAGATGCAGAAAACCATCCATGCACTGGATACAGAGCTTGCTTCTATCCGTGCAGGACGTGCAAACCCGAATATTCTGAACAAATTAACGGTAGAATATTATGGAACACCGACACCAATCCAGCAGGTAGCGAACATTTCTGTTCCGGAAGCACGTATGATCCAGATCCAGCCATGGGAAAAGAAGATCATCAAAGATATTGAGAAAGCAATCCTGATGTCTGATATCGGAATCAATCCAACAAACGATGGTACTGTTATCCGTCTGGTATTCCCGGAACTGACAGAGGAACGAAGAAAAGAACTGGTGAAAGATGTTAAGAAAAAAGGAGAAGCATCCAAGGTTGCAGTCCGTAACATCCGCCGTGATGGAAATGATGCATTCAAGAAGCTGAAAGGTACAGACGTTTCAGAGGATGAAATTCAGGATCTTGAAGATCAGATCCAGAAGCTGACTGACAAATACATCAAGGAAGTTGATGCAGCAGTCGATGCAAAGTCAAAAGAAGTTATGACAGTATAAGAAGGAAAGATAAGGGGCGGCGAGATGTTTGGCGCCTCTTTTCCTTTTTTATATCAGCAAATTTAGTATCAATCAAGAGAGGGTTAAAAGATGAATGTACCGCAGCATATAGCCATTATCCTTGACGGTAACGGACGATGGGCGAAAGCAAAGGGAATGCCGAGAAACTACGGGCATGTGCAGGGCAGCAAGAATGTGGAAAAGATCTGTGAGGCTGCTTATAAGATGGGTGTCAAATATCTGACGGTCTATGCGTTTTCCACAGAGAACTGGAGTCGACCGAAGAGTGAAGTGGATGCACTGATGAAGCTTCTTCGTAACTATATGAAAACCTGTCTGAAGACGGCGGAAAAGAACCGGATGCGTGTCCGTGTGATCGGAGATAAGACAGGTCTGGATGAAGATATCCGTACCAGAATTAAGGAACTGGAAGAGGCATCAAAAAATAATGACGGACTGAATTTCCAGATTGCGATCAATTATGGAAGCAGAGATGAGATGATCCGTGCCATGCGAAAAATGACAAAAGACTGTGCAGATGGCAGATTTGCACCAGAAGAGATTACAGAAGAACTGTTTGAAGGATATCTGGATACACATGGAATTCCGGATCCGGATCTTCTGATCCGTACCAGCGGAGAACTCAGACTTTCCAATTATTTGTTATGGCAGCTTGCTTATACAGAATTTTATTTTACAGATGTTCCGTGGCCGGATTTCAGTAAAGAAGAGCTGGAAAAGGCGCAGAAGTTCCTCTCCGGTTACCCTGAGCTGACAGAGCAGCTCTCCAAGGCGGCCAGAGCCAAGCGTGTGAACCAGCATACGAACCCCGCCTACCGCTGGGTCGCGCTGGCCATCGTGCTGGCGGGCGCGGCGGCGCTGGCCCAGAGCGGCGTGGAATCGGGCCGGCTGGCAGCAGGCGGGTATCTCGTCGTCCGGACGGCGAAGTAAGGGGGCTCCCCATGGCGGTCACCATCTATGATCTGGCGCGGGAGGCGGGCGTTTCCATCTCCACTGTCTCCAAGGCGCTCAGCGGCAGCTACACCATTTCCGAGAAAACCAGACGGCATGTGCTGGAAACCGCCCGCCGCCTTCAGTACAAGCCCAACGCGCGCGCCCGCAGCTTCGCCCGGCAAAAGAGCGGCACCGTGATCTTTGCCACCGAGTTGTATCAGAGCATCTCCTTTGAAAACCCGCATATGTTCGCCATTCTCACCGGCGTCACCCGCTCGCTGGAGGAGAAGGGCTATTCGGTGCTGCTCAAACACATGGACAAGGGCGGCGCAACCGCCTATGTGCGTGAGCTGATGCAGGAGCGCCTGGCCGACGGCGTCATTCTGCACGCGGCGCTGCTCTCGCGCGATCTGGCCGCCTTCCTGAGCCACGCCGACGCGCCCTATCTGGTCATCGGCCGGCCGAACTTCCCCTGCAACATCTGCTGGATGGACGTCAATCACGAGCTGGCCGGCGGCGTGGCCGCAAACTATCTGCTGGACCGGGGCTACCGCCGCATCCTGTATCTGGGCGGCGGCCCGGAGGACGCCATCTCCCAAATGCGCCTGAAGGGCATGGAGGCCGTTCTGCGCGAGGAGGAGCTCACTGTGGACACGCTTTTTGGCGACACGCCCTACACCGAGGATGTGGAGGAGCTGCGGCGCAGGCTGTCCGGCGAAAACCGGCCGGAGGTGGCGCTGTGCGCCAACAACCACATCGCCCTGGAGTGCCTGCAATGCGCCATGCAGCTGGGGCTGCGCATTCCTCGGGACCTGGCGCTGATGACCTTTGACCGCTATCCCTTTTCCCAGCTGCTCATCCCCCGCCTCACCGCCGTGGAGGTGGACATGTTCGACATGGGCTGGGAGGCCGCGCGCTTTCTGGTGCAGAAAATCAAAAAGCCCGGCTTGCAGGTGCAGACCTTCTGCACCACGCCCAGGCTGTTGGAAGGGCAGTCCACATAACGGGCCCTGTGCCGCGGAAGCCGCCGGGCCCCCGGCCATTCGGGGCGGGCTGCCGGCCGCCCGCCAGCAATGAAACGCGCGTCTCCCCGCCGCCCGGCGAGCTGCGCCGCCATCCGGGCCGTGGGGTCCCCGTCCCCTCTGCGCGCCGGGCCCGCGCCGTTCCCTACGCCTCCCACAGCACCATCCCGAAGAAGGTGACGGTATTGCGGCCGTTGACGTATTTCAGGGACGTGCCTTTGACGGTGTTGTACACATCCACGCCGCCGCCCTCCAGCGAGGGCAGCGCCTGACCGGGATGGCGGCAGGGCGCGCCGTCGCGCCGGGCGCAGGTCCTGCACAAACGGCACCCGCCGCAGCCGAGGTGCAAAAACGGCCTTTGCAAAAGCGGCCTGACGGCCTGCTGTACGCGCTGGCTCACCCGGGCGTGCTCCCTGGCGCGCTCCTCCATGCCCTCGATGTCAAAGCTGTCCTCAATGGCGCCGATGGTCTGGTAGAGCAGCGCCCAGGGATACCGGCGTACCTGCGCCATGGCGGTTTCGATGTCGCCCGTGTCGGGCGGACACATCCAGCAGCGGCCATAGTAGCCGCAGCCGTTGCCTTCGCAGATTCTGCGGAACTCCGCGGATAATACGATCTGCCGCTGGGGGATGAGGACTGCCCCGGCCGCTCCGGCAGCCAGCGTGGCCTCGATCAGACGGGTATCGCTCATGTGCGTTCTCCTTCCCGGCCGGCCCGGAAGGGCCTGAAAAAAAGGCAGGAATGTCGCCGGCCCGCCGCCGGAAAGGCCGGGGCCTTTGTCGCGTCCGGACCAGGCGGCGAGCGGATCAGGAGCAGAGCTGAACGGCGATCTCCGCGGCGGTTGCGGCGTCAGGGGTGTAGGCATCCGCGCCGATGCGGCGGCAGAACGCCTCCGTCACGGGCGCGCCGCCCACCATGATCTTGACGCGGTCACGGATGCCGGCGGCCTCGGCCGCCTTGACGACCTCTTCCATCACGTCCATGGTGCCCGCCAGCAGCGTAGAGAGGCAGATCACCCGGCAGTTTTGCTCCTTGGCCGTTTGGATAAAGGTTTCCGGGGCGACGTCGGTTCCCAGGTCCACCACCTCCAGGCCCTTGCCTTCCATCATCATCCTGACCAGGTTCTTGCCGATGTCGTGCAGATCGCCCCGGACGGTGCCGATGCACACTTTGCCGGCGGCTTTTCCCCCGCTGGCAGCCAGCAGCGGCCTGAGCAGCGCGGCGGCCTGGTTCATGGCGCCGGCGGCCCGCAGTACTTCGGGCACAAAGGCCTCGTTTCTTTTGAACTTTTCACCGATGATGTCCATGCCGCTGCGCAGCCCCTCCTCCCAGATGGTCTGCGCGGGAACGCCCTCGTCGATGGCGCGCTGCACCAGCCGCTTGACCTCCCCGGTCATGCCCTGCTGAAGGCGCTGAGAAATCTCATCCAGCAGCTCCATGATGGCACACCTCCTGTGATCGCCGAGAGATTCAGGTTTTGGATGAATCAATTATAATCGATTATAATAGAAGCCGGTCAAAATTACCAGTTTGTTTTTCGAAATTTTTCTCTGCCTTTCGGGTTTTGGGGCCTGCGCCGCCTTCCCTGACCGCCGGGGAAGCCCCTGCGCAAACGGCGGCATGCGCCTTTCAGCCGTTTGCATCCTTCCCGCGCCGCGCACACCCCCTCCTCGATCCGAACCCGTATCCCCCGGCGCGCATAAAAAAAGCGCTTCCGCAGCCGTGGCCGAAGAAGCGCGCGCGGGCGCTGCCCATCCGGAGGAGGGCGCCCGTCTGTCCGGCGTTAGGAGCGCGTCAGCCGTTTTCCTCGGAAACCGGCTCCACCCGCCCCACATGCTCCCCGTTGGAGCGGATGGTCTCCGCGTACCACCGCGCCGAATCCTTGGGGATGCGCCGGAGGGTCTGGTAATCGACATACACCAGTCCGAAGCGTTGGGTATACCCCAGGCTCCATTCAAAATTGTCCATCAGCGACCAGGCAAAGTAGCCCGCCGCGTTCACGCCGTCGCGGGCGGCGCGGCGATAGGCGGCCAGATAGCGCGAAAGATAATCAATCCGGTTGGGGTCGTGCACCTGTCCGTCCAGCGATACCGCATCGTGGCAGGACATGCCGTTTTCGGTGATGAGGATGGGCGTGCGGTAGCGCTCATAGAGAAAGCGCGGGCCCCAGTACAGGGCTTCGGGCGTGACGGGCCATCCGGCGGCGGTGCGGGGCGCGCCCTGCGGGAAGGCGGCTTCCTCCCATCCGCCGGGCGCGTCCGAGGCCCGGACAGGATAGCCGTTATAGATGTTCTGGCCGTAGTATTCCAGGGGCTGGCATATGCTGTCAAGGTCCTTTTCCCATCCCGGCGGCAGGTAGCGCCCGTACAGCGCCAGCCCGTCCTCGGGATAGCGGCCCAGCATCACCGGGTCGCTCCACCACGATACGTTCCAATACCAGCGCTCCGCATCCCGCGGCATGGAGAAATAGGCCCGGCGCGCCGCGTCCACATCCGCCGGGGTCTGAGGAATGGCGGGGTTGCCGCAGGGCGCGTATCCCACCCGGCATCCGGGCGCTTCCGCGCGCAGCGCCTGCACCGCCAGCGCATGCGCCCGCAGCACATGGTGTCCCATGGGCACGGTTTCCGAGGGCGGCAGCCTAAGCCCCGGCGCATGCTCGCCGGTGACATGCCCCAGGCCGATAAAGCACTGGGGTTCGTTGATCGTGATGAAATCCAGCACCCGGTCGCCAAAGCTGCGCGCGCACAGGGCGGCATAGTCGGCGAACCATTCCGGGCTGTCCGGCGAGGCCCAGCCCCCGCGCACGGCGAGCGCGCAGGGATAATCCCAGTGAAAGAGCGTGACGAAGGGGCGGATGCCCTTTTCCAGCAGCGCGTCAATCAGCCGGTCATAAAACGCGGCGCCGTCGGGGTTGAGCCGCCCGCGTCCGTCGGGCAGCAGGCGGGGCCAGGAGAGGGAAAAGCGGTAGCAGGGGATGCCCAGGTCGGCCATCAGCGCCACATCTTCCCGAAACAGGTGGAAATGATCGCAGGCGCGCTCGCCGGTGCTCCCGTCCGCGATCCGTCCGGGCACTTTGGAAAAGCGGTCCCACACGGACGCCCCCTTGCCCCCTTCCCCGGCCGCGCCCTCGATCTGATAGGCGGAGGTGGCCACGCCCCAGAGAAACTCCTTTGGGAAGCTCATCTTCTCACTCCTTCACGCCGCCCACCGTGACCCCGGCCACGATGAACCGGCTCAGCAGCAGGTAGACCACGATGACCGGCACGATGGCGATGGCGATGAACATGTAGACCTTGCCCATGTCGAATTTGAGAAAGTCCGCGCTTCTGAGCTGGGCGATCAGAATGGGCAGGGTTTTTTTGCGGCTTGAGCTGATGATGAGCGCGGGAACAAAGTAGTTGTTCCATTCCAGCACAAAGGTGAAGATCGCCTGCACCGCCAGGGCGGGCTTAATCATGGGCAGGACGATGTGGTTGAAGGTGTGAAACTCGCCCGAGCCGTCGATGCGCGCGGCCTCCACGATCTCCATGGGCAGGTTTCCCTTCATGTACTGAATGATGAAGTAAAACACCGTAGGCGCGGCGATCTTGGGCAAAAACAGCGGGATGAGCGAGTCATCCAGCCCCATGCCGGTGACCAGGCTGACAAATCCCACCGCCGATACCTGCGTGGGCATGGACATAATGAGCAGGATAAAGGTCAGCGCCAGGTTTTTCAGCCTGAAGGAATAGGCGTGGATTCCATAGGCGGTGAGGCCGGAGAAGTACACCGCCAGCAGCGCCGACATTGCCGAGACGGTCAGGCTGTTGAGGATGCCGCTCACCACGGGAATGTTCGCGTCGGTGAGGGCGTTGTGAAGGTTTGTGGAAAAGGAGGTTCCGGGCAGGAACGAAAATCCCTTCTGCACCTCAAAATGAGAGTGGGTGGCGTTGATTACCAGCACGTAGAAGAAAAACAGGCACAGGAAGCAGATCACCGCCAGCACAACATAGCATAGCGTCCGCCTGAGGTTCAGCCGGGCGCGGGAATCTTCCCGCGAGCGCACAGCCTGGGTCATTTTCCTCGTCCCCCTTTGCGCACATCGTCGCTCATCGTCCGCATAATCACCACGCACAGCACGCCGCACACCAGAAACAGCACCGTGGATACCGCGCCCGCCATGCCCAGGTTCTTGGAAAACATGTGGTTGTTGAGATACATGATGAGGGTGGTGGCACAGCGGTTGGGCGTGCCTTTGCCGTCGGTGAGCACCTGCGGCACATCAAACATCTGCAGGCCGCCGATCAGCGAGGTTACCAGCACATAGACCAGAATGGGCTTGAGCAGCGGCAGGGTCACGCGCCAGAAGGTCTGCCGCGAGGTGCACCCGTCGATCTCCGCGGCCTCAAAGAGGCTCACGTCGATGCCCATGATGCCCGACATCAGCAGGATGGTGGTGTTGCCAAACCACATCAGAAAGTTCATCAGCCCCACCAGCCCCCGCGTTCCCGCGACCGAGGAGAGGAAGCGGAACGGCTCCTGCGTCACGCCCATGGACATCAGCGCCGCGTTCACCGGGCCGTTGTCGGAAAACAGGGTGAAGAACAGCATGGAAAAGGCGGACGCCATGATGAGATTGGGCATGTAAATGACGGTCTTGAAGAACGCCTGGCACCGCAGCTTCAGGCGCACGTCCGTAAACCAGGCCGCCAGCATCAGCGATATCACGATTTGCGGCACAAAGCCGATCAGCCACATGAGCATCGTGTTTCCAAAGTACTTGGGCAGATCCGCCGAAAACAGGCGCGCATAGTTCTCCAGGCCCACGAAGTTCGGACCGATGATTTTCAGCCCGCTGCGGTAGTGCTCAAAGAAGCTGTAATATACCGTGGAAAACAGCGGAATCAGCTGGAATACGGCGAAGGCGATAAAGAAGGGTGCGATGAAGAGATAGCCCCATTTGGCGTAGCTGACGCCGCGATGGCGGGGGGCCGTTCCGAGTCCGGGCTGCATAGGATCACCCTGTCCTTCTCATGAGTCGGTGGGGAAAACGTCGGGCGGGGGCGGGCGCTTGCCCCGCCCCCGCCGGATGGATCTTGTTTGCTTACGGCCAGACGACTTCGGTCAGGTCGGGATACTTTTCCATGATGAGGGTTTCAAAGTTGGCCTTGGCGGTATCCAGATCAATCACGCCGTTGAAGTAATCCTTGAAGGCGGTCTGGATGCCCTCGTTGCAGCCCTGATCGTAGGGGCTGACATTGCTCATGTCGATCTCCGGCGCAGCGGCGGCAAAGAGCGCAATGTGGTTCTGCCCGCCCAGGAACGCGGACTGATAGTCGCTCGCGGCCAGCTCGTTCATGGCGGAGACGCAGTTGGTGTAATCCTGCGTCGTCTCGGTGATGGCCAGGGCGATTTCCTTGTCGCAGGTGAGCTTGAGCATCACGTCGCGGATGGTGGAGACGTTATCGGTGCCGGCGGCGGCGCAGATCCAGGTGCCGCCCCAGTAATAGGGCTGCGGGCCCTCGCAGACCGCATAGTCTCCGAAGCAGCCGTTGCCCACTTCCTGCGGGCCGTCGGCGTCGGCCAGGGAGTTGCCCAGCAGGGTGAAGTTGATGCCCCAGGTGGAGTAGAAGAAGCCGAACACCTTTCCTTCGGGCCCCTGATCGGCAGCCCACACGCTGTCCCACAGGCTGGACTTGTTGTTGTATCCCTTATCGGTATAGGTCTTGGTCTGCTCGACCCACTTCATGATGTTGGCGTCGACAACGACGGTGGTGCCGTCCACCCAGGGGGCGGAAACGTTGTTGGAGAAGGTGCGGAAGCTGTCGTCAAAGCCGGAGAGCATCTTGTATCCCTTTTCGCTGGCCTTGGCCGCCACGGCGTCGAACTTATCCCAATCGCTCAGCTGCGCCTGAACCTCATCGGGATCGTCGGTGCCCAGCACGTCCTTGGCGATGGAGCGGCGGTAGGCAAACAGGCCCGGGGTCGCCTGCCAGGTCACGCCCTTGAGCACGCCGTCGGCGGAGGCGATTTCCTGGGTATAGGCATACTGATCGGCCAGGTCCTCATCGGTCAGGCCGATGTCGGCGCGCACGTCCAGGGTGTAGGGGGAATCGACATATTTGAGGGCGTAGTCGGCTTCGATGAGGAAGATGTCGATTTTTTCGTCGGCCGGGGCGTTTTCCTGCGCAAGCAGGGCGGCGTCCAGCTTATCCTGGTAGTTGTTGTTCGTGTTGGGGTTGATGGTCCATTTCACAAGGGTGCCGTCGTTGAGGGTGGTGGTGGATTTATCTTCGGCGATTTCCTTCACCTCGGGATAAAAGTCGTTGAAGCGGCTCTGGAATTCGTCATTCCAGCACCAGATGTTGAGCACCTTGCCCTCCTCCTGAGCCAAGGCGGGAAAGCACAGCGCCGTCAGCGCCAGCGTAAGTACGAGAAACACGCACAGTCCTTTTTTCATGGATGGATGCCTCCTTTTTATTGTTTCCCCTCCCTGCAGGCAGAGGGAATCCTTCGCTTTCATCAGCCGGCGGCGGTGGAGGGCCGGGCGACCGTCGCGCCCTCCAGCAGCCGGCAGGGAATGGTAATCAGCTCGTGATAGGTGGTTCTGGGATGCTCGATGAGGTGCACCAGCTGGCGCGCGGCCTCGCTGCCGATGCGCTGGGTGTCCTGCTCGACGGTGGTCAGGGCAGGCGCGCACATCTGCAGCAGCTTCACCCCGTCAAATCCGGCCACCGACACATCCTCCGGGATGCGCAGCCCGCAGGCGCGCACGGCCTCCATGCCGCCCAGGGCGGCGTAATCGTCGGGCATGAGGATGCAGGTGGGACGCGGGCCCTGCTTGAGAAGGCGGAGGGTGGCTTCGCGGGTCACGGCGGGGTTGTGGTAGGCGGCGGGCACCAGATAGCCCGGCGGCACATCCATCCCCGCCTCATTCATGGCCCGGAGGAAGCTGACCGTGCGCACGTCCGTGACCGAGCTCTCCTCGCCGGTCACATAGGCGATGCGGCGGTGTCCCCTGGCGATGACGTAGCGCGTGAGCTCCTCCATGCCCTGACGGTTTTGCGACTGCACGCAGGTATGGTCGTGAAACACATGGTCGATGGTCACCACCGGCAGGGAGCTGGCCACCAGCTCCACCACCTCGGCGCTGGAGAAATGCGAGCAGACGATGCATACGCCGTCGACATTGCGGTAGCGGCAGTGCTCCAGGTAGGTCATGCGGGTATCGCCCATGTGGTGGGTGATGAAGGTGATGTCGTACCCGCGGCGCTCCGCCTCGGTCTTGAAGGCCTGAAGGACGGGGCTGAAAAAGCTGTGGGTGAAACCGCTTTCGGTATCGTCGGAATACAGCACGCCAAGGTTAAATGTGCGGCCCAGCTTGAGGCTGCGCGCCTGGGCGTTGGGACGGTAGCCCAGCTGCTCGGCGGCCTGGCGCACCTGTTCGCGGGTTTCCTCGCTGATATCGGGATATCCGTTGAGCGCCTTGCTCACGGTGGATACGGAGAGGCCGCAGTGGGCGGATAACTCTTTGATGGTCACTGACATTGGTTTCCTCTTTCCCGTTGTCATTGTTGAACGAAATTGTTTTCGTAAAGGATTATAACCCAGGTCGTTCCAAAATGCAAGTGGTTTTGAAAAAAATATTTGATTAGTCCTTTTATAAACCATTTTCTACATTATAGTGCCCGGAAATTTTTCTTCCGGGCCGTGTTCCGAGTGGAATACGTTTTCGTCCATCGCGGGTTTTTCACAGGAAATTTTCAGATAAGTCTTGATTTTTTGGGACATTCATTGTATATTGTCTGCGTAAGGCGCCGCTGTTACTAAATCGTATTCGTTTAATGAACATAAGGCTTACAGCCATAAATGCAGGGAGGATCGCCATGGAATACGGCTATTTTGACGACGCAGCCCGGGAATATGTCATCACAAGACCGGATACCCCCTCCCCCTGGATCAACTATCTGGGCAGCGAGGCTTTCTTCACGCTCCTGTCCAACACAGGGGGCGGCTACAGCTTCTACCGCGACGCGCGCCTGCTGCGGCTGACGCGCTACCGCTACAACGGCGTGCCCACCGACGCGGGCGGCCAGTATTTCTACCTGCGCGACGGCGACAGCGTCTTTACCCCCGGCTGGATGCCCGTCAAAACGCCGCTGGACCGTTACGAGTGCCGCCACGGCCTGGGCTATACCCGCATCCTGGGCGAAAAAGACGGGCTGCGCGCCGAGCAGACCTCGCTTGTGCCGCGCGGCGAGGACGCGCTGGTCACCCGCCTGACCCTGGAAAACCGCACCGATCGGCAAAAGCGGGTCGATGTGTTCAGCTTTGTGGAGTTCTGCCTGTGGGATGCCATGGACGACAGCTCCAACTTCCAGCGCAACTTCTCCACCGGCGAGGTGGAGGTGGAGCCGGCCATCATCTACCATAAGACGGAATACCGTGAGCGCCGCAACCACTTTGCCGTTTACGCCGTGAATGCGCCGATCGACGGCTTCGACACCGATCGCGAAAGCTTCCTCGGCGCGTACAATGGTTTTGGCGAGCCGCGCGCCGTGTTTGAAAACAGGAGCGCGAACAGCGTCGCCAGCGGATGGGCGCCCATCGGCAGCCACAATTTGCGCGGCACATTGCAGCCGGGCGAACGCGTGTGTTTCGTGTTTGTGCTGGGTATGAAGGTGGAA
>OLWB01002709.1_pt1 | contig 13817 bp, 10 predicted proteins | sample 1673331 | NCBI WGS metagenome assembly OLWB01 (sample SAMEA3178943, study PRJEB25190) | human gut metagenome | biome: human gut; feature: human-associated habitat; material: faeces | place: Austria | collected 2013
GGCAACAAGTTCCTTGCCAACATCCGCGGCTGCGACGCCATCGTCCATGTCGTGCGCTGCTTCGACGACGCAAACGTCACGCACGTTGAGGGCTCGACCGACCCGCTGCGCGACATCGACATCATCAACACCGAGCTGATCATGGCCGACCTTGAAATGATCGACCGCCGCATCGACAAGGCGCAGAAAAACGCCAAGGGCGGCGACAAGCGCTTCAACCACGAGGTCGAGGTCTTCACGGCCCTGCGCGACTATATGAACGAAGGCAATCTGGCTCGCACGTTCGAATGCTCCGAGGACGACGCCGCCATGATCGCCACCAGCGATCTGCTGACGCTCCGCAAGACGATCTATGCCGCAAACCTGAGTGAAAACGACGTAAACCAACCCGAAGCCTGCAAGTATTTCACGCAGGTGCAGGCGCTGGCCGCGAAGGAGGGCAGCGAGGTCCTGCCCATCTGCGCAAAGCTTGAGGCCGACATTGCCGAGCTTGACGACCCGGACGAGAAGGCCATGTTCATGGAAGCGCTGGGATTGCAGCAGTCCGGCCTTGACCGGCTGATCCAGTGCAGCTACGAGCTGCTGGGCCTCATCTCCTTCCTGACGGCAGGCGCGGACGAGTGCCGCGCATGGACCATCAAAAAGGGCACGAAGGCCCCGCAGGCCGCCGGTAAGATCCATTCCGACTTTGAACGCGGCTTTATCCGCGCCGAGGTCATCGCCTTCGACGATCTCAAGGCCTGCGGCACGCTGGCCAATGCGAAGGCAAAGGGCCTGCTGCGCAGCGAGGGCAAGGAATACATCATGCACGACGGCGATGTCGTGAACTTCCTGTTCAACGTGTAAGCAGCAGACCGCAGCAGCACCCCAACGGCTTCCCCCTCCGGGGAAGCCGTTTAAAATATGCCCGCACTTGTCGATTTTCCACAATTCCGCAGATCCGGGACGGAATTTCTTTTTGCAGTATTGGTTCTTTACATTAGCGAATCAGTATGGTAAATTATTAGCACGATAAACAATCCACTACCCGATCTTAAACTTTCAGGAGGAACAAAAAATGAAAAAGATGACCGCTCTGCTGCTGGCTGCGCTGATGGTTCTGTCCATGGCGGCCTGCGCGTCCAAGCCCGCCGAGACTGCCGAATCCGATCTTGCCTACATTCAGGACAAGGGAACGCTCGTCGTCGGCATTACCGATTTTGCCCCGATGGACTATCAGAACGAATCCGGCGAATGGGTCGGCTTCGACGCCGATCTGGCCAAGGCCTTTGCCGAGTCCCTCGGCGTCAAGGTGGAATTCGTCGAGATCGTCTGGGACAACAAGGTTCTGGAGCTCGACAGCAAGACCATCGACTGCGTCTGGAACGGCATGACGCTCACGTCCGAGGTCACAAGCGCCATGGCGTGCTCCAACGCCTACTGCAACAACGCGCAGGTCGTGATCGTCCCGGCTGATAAGGCCGCCGACTATCAGACCGTCGAATCCGTCAAGGATCTGACCTTTGCCGCCGAAGCCGGCTCCGCCGGTGAGGCTGAGCTGAACGCCCTCGGCTACAGCGTCACGCCCGTCTCCGCCCAGTCCGACGCGCTGATGGAGGTCGCCGCCGGGACGTCCGACGCTGCCGTCATCGACTCCCTCATGGCTGCCGCCATGGTCGGCGAAGGCACGGGCTACGCGAACCTCACCTACACCTGCGGCCTGAACTCCGAGGAATACGGCGTCGGCTTCCGCAAGGGTTCCGACCTCGTCCAGAAGCTGAACGATTTCTTCAAGGCCAGCTATGCCGACGGCTCCATGCTGAAGATCGCAGAGACTTACGGCGTACAGGCTGCCGTCATCGAACAGAAGTGATTGACACAGCGCTGCTTTTCCAGTAAGATAGACAACGGTTTCCCCGGCGGAGCTGCCGCCGGGGAAACCGCCGTGTCCAGACTAACGACAGGCGGTACATACCATGACGACTTTTTCCGAACAGTTCCCCATTGTCTTTCAGGCGCTGAATATTGGCTTTTTACAGACGCTCAAGCTGTTTTTCGTAACGCTCATCGGCGCGATCCCGCTGGGCCTGATCATTTCCTTCGGCTCTATGAGCAGCTGGGCGCCGCTTGGCTTTCTGCGCCCGCTTCTTAAAAATCTGCCGAAAAACACGAAGCTGACGTGGTGGCAGCGGTTCCAGATCTGGTGCTATGTGGACTTCAAGCCCATCCGCATCATCGTCCGCTTCATCATCTGGGTCGTGCGCGGCACGCCGCTGATGCTCCAGCTGCTGGTGTTCTATTATTTTCCCGGCCTTGTGCTGGGCAAAAACATCTGGGGCGGCGGCGAAGCCGGGCGCTTCCTCGCGTCCTCCATCGCGTTCATTTTCAATTACGCGTGCTATTTCTCCGAGATCTTCCGCGGCGGCATCCAGGGCGTCCCCAAGGGCCAGCAGGAGGCCGGGCAGGTGCTCGGCATGACGAACCGGCAGATCTTCTTCAAGATCACGCTTCTGCAGATGGTCAAGCGTATTGTCCCGCCCATGTCCAACGAGATCATCACGCTGGTCAAGGACACGTCCCTGTCCCGCATCATCGCCCTGCAGGAGATCATCTGGGCCGGTCAGGCGTTTTTGAAGGGCTCACAGGGCATTTCCGGCGCGATCTGGCCGCTGTTCTTCACGGGCATTTACTATCTGCTCTTCTCCGGCGTTTTGCAGCTGCTGCTTGACGGGCTGGAGAAGAAGCTGGACTATTTCAAGGCGTAAGGAGGCGGCGATATGTCTGTTCTGGAAGTCAGAAATCTGAAAAAAAGCTTCGGTAAGGACACCGTCGTCCTCAAGGGCGTCGATTTTTCGCTTGAAAAGGGCGAGACGGTCGCCATCATCGGCTCGTCCGGCAGCGGCAAGACGACGCTGCTGCGCTGCCTCAATTTCCTGACCGTCCCCGACGAGGGACAGATCGTGGTGAACGATGAAACGCTCTTCGACGACGCCGACCCCAATACGCAGAAGGAGCGTGAAATTCGCCGCAAGCGGCTGCACTTCGGCCTTGTGTTCCAGAATTTCAATCTGTTCCCGCAGTATACGGCCCGGCAGAACGTCATGCTGGCAAGCGAGCTGCTGGCAAAGGAGCAGCCGGATTACAAGGCACAGAAAAAGCTACTCCACGCGCAGATCGCCGCCCGGGCTGAGGAGCTTCTGACGCAGGTGGGGCTGAAGGAAAAGATGGATCTCTATCCGCACCAGCTCTCCGGCGGCCAGCAGCAGCGCGTGGCCATCGCGCGGGCGCTGGCCCTGCAGCCGGATATCCTCTGCTTTGACGAGCCGACCTCGGCGCTCGACCCTGAGCTGACCGGCGAGGTGCTGAAGGTCATCCGTTCGCTTTCCGAGCAGCATATGACGATGATCATCGTCACGCACGAAATGGCGTTCGCCCGCGACGTCGCCAACCGCGTGATCTTCATGGACGGCGGCGTGATCGTCGAGCAGGGCCCGGCACGCGATGTGATCGAAAACCCGCAGGCTGAGCGCACAAAGCAGTTCCTCGCCCGCTACCGGAAGAACCAGTAACCGGCACGCTATCAGGGATTTTATATGCGCAGATACCGTGAAACACAAGATATTGTGTTTCACGGTATTATTTGTTTTCGATATCCACAAAATATAGAGACAAGCCCTTGACATCGGACACAATATCCAGTATAGTTATGACTGCGCCGCACGGGATGTGCTGCACGCAAAGCCTGTCTCCGCGCGTTTTTTTACGCGCGCACAAATAGAAAGCGAGGAACCAGCATGAAGATCATCAAGCGAAACGGCTCGGAGGCGACGTTCGATATCGTCAAGATCATCGCAGCCGTGACCAAGGCCAATAACGTCGTCTCGGAGGACGAGCGGCTGACGCCGATGCAGATCCGCCGCATCGCCGAGAGCGTGGAAAACAGCTGCCTGTCCATGAACCGCGCGCTGTCCGTCGAGGAAATTCAGGATCTGGTCGAAAATCAGATCATGGCCCACGGCGCATTTGAGGTTGCCAAGAACTACATCACCTACCGCTATACCCGCACGCTTGTGCGCAAGTCCAACACGACGGACGAGAAGATCCTGTCCCTGATCGAGTCGAACAACGAGGAGGTCAAGCAGGAGAATTCCAACAAGAACCCCACCGTCAACGCCGTCCAGCGCGACTATATGGCGGGCGAGGTGTCGAAGGATCTGACGGCCCGCGTGCTGCTGCCGCAGGACATCGTCGACGCGCACAACGAGGGCATCATCCACTTCCACGACGCGGATTATTTCGCCCAGCATATGCACAACTGCGATCTGGTCAATCTGGAGGATATGCTGCAGAACGGCACGGTCATTTCCGGCACGCTGATTGAAAAGCCGCACAGCTTCTCCACGGCCTGCAACATTGCGACCCAGATCATCGCGCAGATCGCCTCGAACCAGTATGGCGGCCAGTCCATTTCCCTGACACACCTGGCCCCGTTTGTCGATATTTCCCGGCAGAAGATCCGCCGCTCCGTGCTCGAAGAGATCAAGTCCTTCGGCGTGCAGCCCTCGGAGGAGGCCATCACCAATGTCGTCGAGACGCGTCTGCGCGACGAGATCCGCCGCGGCGTGCAGACCATCCAGTATCAGGTCGTCACGCTCATGACCACCAACGGCCAGGCCCCGTTCATCACGGTCTTCATGTATCTCGGCGAAGCCCGGAACGAGCAGGAGCGTAAAGATCTTGCCATCATCATCGAAGAAACGCTCCGGCAGCGCATCGAGGGTGTCAAGAATGAAAAGGGCGTGTGGATCACCCCGGCCTTCCCGAAGCTCATCTATGTGCTCGAAGAGGACAATATCACAGAGGACAGCCCCTATTGGGAGCTGACGAAGCTGGCGGCCCGCTGCACAGCCAAGCGGATGGTTCCGGATTATATCTCGGAGAAAAAGATGCGCGAGCTGAAGCTCTCCAAAGGCGAAACGCCGGGCCACGGCGACGTGTATACCTGCATGGGCTGCCGCAGCTTCCTGACGCCCGACCGCTCCGGCACCGGCTGGAACAACGTCGCAAACGCCGGCAACTATGAACCGGGCAAGCCCAAATATTACGGCCGCTTCAATCAGGGTGTCGTGACGATCAATCTGGTCGACATCGCGCTGTCGTCCGGCGGCGGACTGGATAAGTTCTGGAAGATCTTTGACGACCGGCTCGACCTGTGCTACCGTGCGCTCATGTGCCGCCACAACCGGCTCAAGGGCACGCTGTCCGACGCCGCGCCGATCCTCTGGCAGTACGGCGCGCTGGCCCGCCTCAAAAAGGGCGAACCCATCGACAAGCTGCTCTACGGCGGATATTCGACAATTTCCCTCGGCTACGCGGGACTTTATGAGTGCGTCAAGTACATGACCGGCAAGTCCCACACCGACCCGGCCGCCACGCCGTTCGCGCTCGATATCATGCACCACCTCAACGACGCGTGCGCCAAGTGGAAGGCCGAGACGGACATCGATTTCTCGCTCTACGGCACGCCGCTGGAATCCACGACGTATAAATTCGCCAAGTGCCTGCAAAAGCGCTTCGGCATCGTCCCCGGCATCACGGATAAGAACTATATCACAAATTCCTATCACATCCATGTGACCGAGCATATCAACGCCTTTGATAAGCTGGCCTTTGAGTCGCAGTTCCAGGCGCTCTCCCCCGGCGGCGCGATCAGCTATGTCGAGGTCCCGAATATGCAGCAGAATCTCGACGCCGTGCTGGAGGTCATGAAGTTCATCTATGACCACATCATGTACGCCGAACTCAACACGAAGTCTGATTACTGTCAGGTCTGCGGCTACGACGGCGAGATCGAGATCAAGGAGGACGAGGACGGCAAGCTCATCTGGGTCTGCCCGCAGTGCGGCAACACCGACCAGTCCAAGATGAACGTCGCCCGCCGCACCTGCGGCTACATCGGCACCCAGTACTGGAACCAGGGCCGCACCCAGGAGATCCGCGACCGCGTGCTGCATCTGTAATTCTGAAATTCGATCTGCAATAAGACATTTTCGTTAAAAAACAGCCCTGCTTGGCACCTTTGCAGTGTCAAGCAGGGCTGTTTTCTGAAATATGTGTGCAGCATCGGCTGCTGTGCCGCCTCCGGGGCATCCTGTTATTTTGTCAGGTATCGGTGCAGCAGGACGGCGACCTCGGCACGGTTCGCGCCGGTCTGGGGGTTCAGCTTCGCGCCGCTTCCCTTGAGATAGCCGCAGCCGACAGCCCAGCGCATCGCATCGACAGCGTAGGCGCTGACATCGGAGGCGTCCGTATAGCTGCGCAGGCTTGCGGACACGGCGGGTTTTCCGGAAAGCCGGTAGAGAATGGAAGCCAGCTGCTCGCGCGTGACGGCCTGCTTCATGCAGAATTCCGTCTCGCTCACGCCGCCCGCAACGCCGTTTTTCCAGGCCCAGACGACCGCGTCATAGGCGTAATCCGATTCCGAAACGTCCGTGAACGGGAGGCTTCCTCCGGAAACGGCGGGAGAACCGGCACTCCGGTACAGAATCAAAATCAGATCGCCGCGCGTCATGCTGCCGCGCCAGTTGAAGGTCGACGCGTCTGCGCCCTGAATCAGCCCGTAGCCGTTCATGAAATCAACGGCGTCCGCCGCCCATGCGCACGTCCCGGCGTTCACATCCGAGAAGACGGTGGAGGACTGCTTCGACGTGACGCGGACGGTCAGCTCACCCGTGCCGAGCTGCGTGCCGCCGCTGTCATAGGCGGTATAGACGAGCTTTAGCTGCGAGGCGCAGTCCGCTGCCGGGAGGAAGTAGAGCGCGTCCAGAAGCGGCTCCGATTTCCCGTCGTCCGTCAGATAGAACCAGTCCTCCGGATAGCGGACGGCGGTATACGCGCTGCCCGCCACGCTGCGGAAGTCCTTCAGCAGCCGTCCCGCGCTCGCCTCCGGCTGCTGGAAGCTGACGCAGACCGCATCCGGATATTGCTGCGCGATATGACCGGCGGCGTCCAGCGTCTTCAAGAACGCGCCGGATGCCGTGACGTTGCTGTCTCCGGAGACGGTGACGACGGCGCTGCCCTCGCAGCGCGTTCCGGCGGTGCCGACGGCGGTAAAGGGGATGCAGACGGTATACCGTGTGCGGTACGAGCCGGTCAGATACGCCGCCGTGTCGAGATCGAGCTGGGAAAAGCTCGCCTGATAATAGCACGCGTCCGTATCGGCCAGCGCCTGTCCGTCCTCCGCAGCCGTATAAAGCGCGCCGAACATGGAGGCGCTGCCGGAGGCGCTCAGGTCGTAGCTCCTGCCGCCCGTCTCAGCCGTCGCGCGGGACACCGCAAACAGCACGTAGTCCAGCGTTTCGCCGGGCTTGCCCCGACCGGAAAATGCCTTGCTGAAATCAGCCTCGGAAAAGCGGACGCTGCCGCCGAAGCCGGCTGCGTACTCCACGCTGAGGCCCGGCACGGAAGCCGCGGCCGGCGTGATCGTGATAAACGCACCGGAGGCGGAATATGTTTTCCCCCCGACTGTCACGCTGACGCTCAGCGGCAGCTGCACGGCAGAGCCGGTCACGCCGCCCGCTTTGGTCAGCAGCTCAAGGCTCGACGAGGAAGAGCCTGCGTTCAGCGCCGTCGTGACGGGCTTGTCCGCGTCCTCGCCCCGGAACGCGGCAACTCCCGCGCGGTACGCCTGCCACGTGATGACGGCCCCGCCGCCAAGATATTCGCTCCATTCGCCGTCCGTCTCGCTCCGGCTGTAGACCGTGGCGGAAACCGTCGCGGAGCCGCCCGCCGTTACAACGGCGGGGACAGCGCTGACGGCGATCCTGTATGTATCCGCGCCGCCATCCGCCAGCGCAGCCGGAGCCAGCGCAGCCAGCACCGCGCATACCACCAGCAGCGCGGAGATCCGTTTCCAAACCCGTTTCATATCGTGACACCTCTTTCCGCAGCCGAGTGCCGCAGTGTTTGTTTTCTACTTCCAGTTTACCGTATCATTTCGGAATTGCAACACTTTTGTAAATAATTCAGGATTTCTTCACAACTTGCTGCCGCGCAATACGCCCCCTCCATGAACAGCGGCGCAATCGCCGTCGGACATAGAGGGGGCGTACCGTTACCGTCCCCGGTGCTTTTCCTTTCGCTTCTGCTGTCTGCGGTCAAATTTCAGCTGCTTTTCCGCGTCCCGCTGTTCGCGGGTGCGCGTTTTCCGTTCCAGCTTCTGCTCCTCCCGCTGCAGCTGCAATGCCTGCTGCGCCTTTGTCCCCACGCCGCAACCGGAGGAAGCCCTTCGGATCTCCCGCTGCATACGCTTCGGATTTGCCGCATCCTGCCTGAAAGCCGCTGCGACAGCCGGACTGAATCGGAGCCGCGCGTAATTTTTCAGCACATACGAAAGCACGTCATAGTCCTTCGGTTCTGCGCCGAAGGTGATCTTGCAGACCGAGAGCGTCCCGCCCTCGAACCGCTCGAACACCCCGACCCAGAACGGCGCCTCAAAAAATACCGTCAGCCTTGTCAGATCACTGTCCATCACGAAACCCTCCTGATTGTATGGTACACAGGAACGGACGACCCGGAGGGGAGGGTTACTTACCTGCGCCGAAGTGCAGACGGCTGGGCTACCTACCAGCTCTGGCGGGTGAAGGCCCGCGTTGCGTTTTTATCCTGTGCGCGGCAGCCGCGCCTGCGCCCGCCGTCTGCATTCATATTACCAGAAAGCCGCCGGTAAATCCAGTCCCGCAAAAAATCCGCGCTGTCCGCCGCCGGAATCCATGTTTCAGAACAGATTTTACAATTTCACTTGCAGCCGTTCCCTTCTTCAGGATGCTGCACAAATTCACAAGTCCTCATTGTACAGGCCAATCCCCCGCAGGATGAATAGTCTGCGGGGGAATTTTTTGTGGAAACTGACAGTTTTAACAAACGCGTGTACTTTTTCTTGATTTCTTTTGACAGTTGTGCTATACTGTCAAATGTAAGAGGACACTAACAATCAAAAAAACGCCCGGAGTATTGAGCATGGGGACAAGCGGACAAATCGTGCCGCGTGTTTGCTGTGCTTTTTTTGCATCTGGAAAAAGCCAGAATATGGAGGGAGGCGGAATGAAATTTGGAACAACGACTTTATGAAGCCCTGCAGCGCAACCCCATTATCGCCGCTGTGCGCGACGACGAGGGGCTGGCGCAGTGCCTGCGCACCGATATCCAGACCGTATTCGTGCTTTACGGCGATATCTGCAATATCTCTGAGATCGTCCGGCAGATCAAGGACGCCGGAAAGATCGCCATCGTCCACGCCGATCTGATCAGCGGTCTGGCTGCGAAGGAGATCTCCGTCGATTTTCTCCGCCGCAGCACGCAGGCGGACGGCGTGATCTCCACCCGCGCGAACATGATCCAACGAGCAAAGGAACTGAATATGATCGCGATCCTGCGGGTCTTTCTGATCGATTCCATGGCGCTCGATTCGGCGCTGAGCGCGAAGAATCTCAAGCCGGACGCCATCGACATCCTGCCCGGGCTGATGCCGTCGATACTGCGCAAGGTGCGGCAGCTGACGGGGCTGCCGATCCTGACGGGCGGACTCATCACGGAAAAGAAAGAGGTCATGCAGGCGCTTGAGGCGGGCGCGCTCGCCATTTCCAGTACGGCCCCCGCCGTATGGCAGATGTGAGGAGGAACCGCATATGTGCACCGATACAAAGGGCAGGATCGCCGAGGCTGTTGAACAGATGCTGCAGACAAGGCCGGTCTGCAAGATCACGGTGCAGTGCGTGATGGAGCAGGCGCAGATGAAGCGGCAGAGCTTCTATTATCACTATCAGGATATCTACAGCGTGCTGGAATGGATCGTGGAGACGCAGCTGTGCGCCCCGCTGCAGTATGACGGCGCACAGGCCCCCGGCGAATGGTGTTTGCAGGCGCTGACGCTGCTACGGGAAAAGCAGCCGCTGCTGCGCAAGATCTCGCATGCACTCGGTCAGGAAACGATGTACCGGCTCACAGGGAAGGTCATTCGCCCGCAGCTCGCCCGGCTCCTGCCGGATCCGGCCGCGGTGGACGGCGCAACGCAGTCGCTTGCGCTGGATATGCTCTGTCATGCCGCGTTCTGCACCGTCGACAGTCTCGTCGCTCGGCGGACGCCGCTCGACGCGGAAGCGTTTATGCACCAGCTTCAGGCGCTGTTCCTGACCGTGCAGCAGATTTGATTCTTTATTTTTGAAGCCCTTCTATTCTCTGGCTTTGCGCATAGAATGTTGTGTGCATATACGCTATAAATCAATCGATAAAATTTTATTTTTTGTTGATTTTGACATTATTCCAAGCTTGTCTAATGACAGCGGCACAGGTTTCCTGTATACTGACAGTTAGAAGATACCACCATAGAGTGATTCATTTTAATCTGCAAGAAAGATAAGGAGGACGTATTCATGGCAAAATACATCATGGCCCTGGACGCCGGCACGACTTCCAATCGCTGCATTCTCTTCAATGAGAGCGGCGAAATGTGCAGCGTCTCGCAGCGCGAATTCCCCCAATACTTTCCGAAGCCCGGCTGGGTCGAGCACGACGCAAATGAGATCTGGGCTACGCAGCTTGGCGTAGCCGTCGAGGCCATGCAGAAGATCGGCGCAACTGCCGCCGACATCGCGGCCATCGGCATCACCAACCAGCGCGAAACCGCCATCGTCTGGGATAAGGTCACAGGCGAGCCCATCCACCACGCTATCGTCTGGCAGTGCCGCCGCACGAGCGAATACTGCGACAGCCTGAAGGCCAAGGGCCTGACGGACAGCTTCCGGGCCAAGACCGGCCTCGTCATTGACGCCTATTTCTCCGGCACGAAGGTGCACTGGCTGCTTGAAAATGTCCCCGGCGCACGCGAGCGCGCAGAGCGCGGCGAGCTGCTGTTCGGCACAGTCGAAACGTGGCTCATCTGGAAGCTGACGGGCGGCAAGGTGCATGTCACCGACTACTCCAACGCCTCCCGCACGATGCTCTTCAACATCAACACACTGCAGTGGGACGATGAGATCCTGAAGGAGCTGAACATCCCCAGATGCATGCTCCCGACCCCGATGCCCTCCAGCTGCATCTACGGCGAGACGGATCCGGCGCTGCTCGGCGGCCCGATCAAGATCGCGGGCGCTGCGGGCGACCAGCAGTCGGCTCTGTTCGGCCAGGCCTGCTATCATCCCGGCGAAGCCAAGAACACCTACGGCACCGGCGCGTTCCTGCTGATGAACACCGGTGAAAAGCCCGTCTTCTCCAAGAACGGCCTCGTCACCACCATCGCGTGGGGCCTGAACGGCAAGGTCGAATACGCGCTCGAAGGCTCCGTCTTCGTTGCGGGCGCCGCGATCCAGTGGCTGCGCGACGAGCTGAAGATCATCGAGTCCGCACCTGACTCCGAATACTATGCCGGCAAGGTCAAGGACACCAACGGCTGCTATGTCGTCCCGGCGTTCACCGGCCTCGGCGCACCGCACTGGGATCAATACGCGCGCGGCACCATCGTCGGCATCACCCGCGGCGTCAACAAGAACCACATCATCCGTGCCACGATGGAGTCCCTTGCCTATCAGGTCAACGACATCCTTGTCGCCATGCAGGCCGATTCCGGCATCAAGCTGGCCGCGCTGAACGTTGACGGCGGCGCGTCTGCCAACAACCTGCTGATGCAGATGCAGTCCGATATTTCCGGCGCTCCGGTCCAGCGTCCGACCTGTGTCGAGACGACCGCGATGGGCGCTGCGTATCTGGCTGGTCTTGCCGTCGGCTACTGGGCCAGCAAGGAGGACGTCGTCCGCAACCGCGCCATTGACCGTGTATTCCATCCGGAGATCACCGCAGAAGAGCGCGCAGCCAAGGTAAAGGGCTGGAGCAAGGCTGTCAAGTGCTCCTACGGCTGGGCGAAGGACGAATAAAAAGCTTTTTCAGGAGAAGAAACGGAAAACAACCAAATATTGATGTATGACAGGGAGGAGTATTCATGTTCTTAAAGTACTTATGTGAGTTCCTTGGCACAATGATGCTGATCCTGCTCGGCGACGGCGTCGTTGCAAACGTGACCCTCAACAAGTCCGGCATGAAGGGCGCAGGCTCCATCCAGATCACCCTTGCATGGGGCCTTGCGGTCATGGTTCCCGCGTTCATCTTCGGCGAAGCCTCCGGCGCGAGCTTCAACCCCGCGCTGACCATCGCACTGGCTGTCGGCGGCATGTTCGACTGGGCGCTGGTTCCCGGCTATGTCATCGCGCAGATCCTCGGCGGTATCGTCGGCGGCGTTCTGGTCTACATCCTCTTCAAAGATCACTTTGACGCGACGGAAGATCCCGGCACCAAGCTCGGCGTCTTCTCCACCGGCCCGTCCATCCCCAACACCGGCCGCAACATCGTGCAGGAAGCCATCGCGACCTTCGTTCTGGTTTTCGCGATCTGCGGTCTGAACCAGGTCCCGCAGCTGGCTGCCGGCGTTGGCAAGCTCCTGGTCTTCGGCATCATCGTGTCCATCGGTATGTCCCTCGGCGGTCTGACCGGCTATGCGCTGAACCCGGCGCGTGACCTTGGCCCGCGTATCGCGCACGCCATTCTCCCCATCAAGGGCAAGGGCTCCAGCAACTTCAAGTACGGCCTGATCGTCCCCATCTTTGGGCCCATCATCGGTGGTCTTCTCGCCGTCCTGCTGTACAACGTCATCCCCTGGGCTGCTGTGTAAGTACTGCCCACGCATCTGAATATACTCTGCTCTAAGTGAATGTGTCGGGCAGTCCAACCCTCCTACCGGAAGGCTTATTTGGGCTGCCCGACTTTCTTTGGCAGATGAAGGAGGAATCTTTTTGTACGACATCATCATTATCGGCGCAGGCGTTACCGGCTGCGCGGTCGCGCGGTACCTGTCCCGCTATGAGGGACGGATGCTGGTGCTGGAAAAGGCAGAGGATGTGTGCTGCGGCACCTCCAAGGCCAACAGCGCCATTGTCCACGCAGGGTTCGACGCCGCGCACGGAAGCCTGATGGCAAAAATGAATCTCGAAGGCAATCTCATGATGCCGCAGCTTGCGAAGGATCTTGATTTTGCGTTCAAAATGAACGGCTCGCTTGTTGTGTGTATGTCCGAGGAGGACCTGCCGAAGCTGCGCGCGCTGTATGAAAACGGCGTAAAAAACGGCGTAAAGGAGCTGGAGATCGTAGACGCGAAGCGTCTGCACGAGCTGGAGCCGAACGTGTCGAAAAACGCCGTCGCCGCGCTCTGGGCGCCGACCGGCGGCATTGTCTGCCCGTTCAATCTGACCATTGCGCTGGCAGAGAATGCCTTTGACAACGGCGTGGAGTTCCAATTCAATACCGAGGTCACCGGCTTTACATGGAACGACGGCTATTGGACCATCCACACCAACCACGGCGAGTTTGAAACGCGCTATGTCATCAACGCCGCAGGCGTCTATTCGGACGTGCTGCACAACATGGTCTCGACCCGCAAGCTGCACATCACGCCGCGCCGCGGCGATTACTGCCTGCTGGACAAGAGCACCGGCGATTTCGTTTCACACACCATCTTCCAGCTGCCCGGCAAGCTCGGCAAGGGCGTTCTGGTCAGCCCGACTGTCCACGGCAACACCATTGTCGGCCCGACGGCGATCGACATCGAAAACCGCGAGGGCACGAACACCACCGCCGAGGGTCTGAACGACCTCATCGAAAAGGCGGGCGCGACCGTTGAAAACCTGCCTATCCGCCAGACCATCACGAGCTTCGCGGGTCTGCGCGCGCATGAGGATCATCATGAATTCGTCATCGGCGAGGCCGAGGGCGCGCAGCAGTTCATCGACTGCGCG
>OLWB01002721.1_pt1 | contig 13788 bp, 8 predicted proteins | sample 1673331 | NCBI WGS metagenome assembly OLWB01 (sample SAMEA3178943, study PRJEB25190) | human gut metagenome | biome: human gut; feature: human-associated habitat; material: faeces | place: Austria | collected 2013
GTTTTGTATAGAAAGTAACAGAGCATATAGATTGGGAGATTCGGGCGTCCAGTATTTTAATGTGTTTTCATTTACAGGTATTTGTAATGTTACTTTCTGTGATGCGTTGGCGTCAATAGATACTTTATGAGGAGTTACATATAAGGCTTCCGTACCAAGCGACCAAGTAGGAACTGGTGCGGAATTAATATCGGTTCCGGCACAGTTTATCCATTCACGGATATTACCTTGCAGTTGTATATCTGTTTTCTTGGCCGTTTTATTTTGTACGGTTACTTCTACTTCCAGTGTGTTTTTTGAAACTAATGGTTTTACATATATGTCTTCTATATGTACTTTGGGGAGAGCCAACAGATACACATCCTGCCAGATGCCGTTGATATGATACCCCCACATGGAACCTGCCGGGATGATACGTCGTCCGATCGTCGAATTATTTTCAAACAGGGACTGGCTGCGTACACCTATCAGTATCTCGACAGTTTCACCGGGAGTGACTTTATCAGTGATATCGAAACTGAAAGGCAGGAATAAATCAAAATTTTCACCTAGTTTTTCCTTATTTATGTAGACCTCGGAGTACCCTGCTACTGCTTCAAAATAGAGTTTTATTTGTTGGCTTTTCCAAGTATCGGGAATAGTGATATTTTTTTTCATCCATACCATTTTCACTTGTTCCCATTCTTTGGGGTAAGAAGGGTAATTGCGATGATCAGGGCCTTCTAAGTTACGGTAGCCGAAAGAATTGATGTTCCATGGCGAAGGGATTTTAATTCGTGTTTTGTCCCAGTTTTCGTCTTTAGGGAAAGGAAGTTTGGGAGCTATTCCTTTGCCTTGCTTATAATCCTGTGGTAAAGCGACAGGCTGAAAATCCCAATATCCATTCAGGCAAATTTCCTGACGATGCTCTTTCTCTGTTTTATTCACTAAGCCTTCGCTGGGAGCAAAAGTATAAGGGTAGGTCATTTTCTGACCGTTGGCTGCCGTTTGTGCACCTGTTTTTGTAGGCTGCAGAGTAAAACTGGCTAGCAGACTGCATAATAAAATGAAATTTTTCTTCATATCTTATGTTTTAATAAGTTTTCCCTGTATTATCGGATGGCAAAGTAAAAGGAAAAGTATTAAAAAGAGGAAGTGAAAGAGCTTAATATGAGATTAAAAACTGATTAATAGGTATGATAACTTGTAAAAAAGATCCTTTTTCTCTGATTTAATCGTTTTTTAATTTCCGATTAATTCTAATCAACCGGTTGGATTAAGAGGTGCAAGGTATCTTTGTGTCTATAAAATATGTGGCTGGTACATATTGCCGCCAAGAATATTTGAGATAACCAAATTGAAAAATAACTTTAAATTAAAAGAAAAGCTATGAGGAATAAATTATTATTTGCTCTGAAATGTTCCCTTCCGTTGTTTATTGGAGGGATGGTGTTAAACTCGTGTAAAGATGATTCTCCTGTTTCCGGTTTCAAAGAAGAGGAAGGTGAATATGTATACGATTATGACAGATATGAAGATGGTATGAGTGCTGAAGAATTTTTGGCTAATTATCAAGGAATACCATTTAAAAAAGATCAGGAAGGAAATAGTTTGTTAATTATTTCCGGTGAGCCTGCTACTGTGGAGGCGGAAGATTTTGATGATGGCGGGGAGGGAGTGTCATTCCATTTTCAAAATGCAGGATATGGTGGATATGATTATCGTGAAGAAAAAGGAGTTGCTGTCAGTAAAAGCGGTGATGTCGTTAATATCGGCAACGTGAGCAGCGACGACTGGCTTTGCTACACATTACAAGTGACTGAGGCGGGAGCTTATTCTATTGATACTTATTGCGTAACAGCCAATGGGAAAATCAGCTTTTATTTTGAAATCGATGGTAGGGCTGCCGGCCAGATTGTAGAAGCTCCGGAAGATGACTGGAATGTATTTACACATTCGGTAAAGGTGACAGATGTACAGTTGAGTGAAGGGAAACACGTATTAAAATGGTTTACTACAGGTGGCATCAATCTGGATAAATTTGTAATAACACGCACCGGGGAATATACCGGAGAGCAGATAGGAAATTCTTTGTTTACCTATCCGCGTTATGGCACTTATGAACATAATCCGTTGTTTGTGGATTTTAAATCGGAAATGTATAATACTCCATTTGTAGGAACGCTTTATACAGCTGACCCTTCTGCGCATGTTTGGGATGATGGACGTTTATACGTTTATGCTTCACATGATATGGAGCCACCGGTAGGGTGTGACCGCATGGATCGTTATCATGTGTTTTCCACTACGGATATGAAGAATTGGACAGATCACGGCGAAATTATGAATTCAGCCACCGTAAAGGCGCAGACAGGTTTGGGCATTGACGGCTTTATGTGGGCTCCCGACTGTGTATATAATAAAGAAGAACAGTTATACTATCTTTATTTTCCTCATATGATTGATGAAGCTACATGGCGAATCTTTGTGGCGACCAGTAGGGAACCGGCTGCAAAATTCAGAGTGAAAGGTGTTATTGAAGGGATTCCTTCAACAATTGACCCTTGTGTGTTTGTTGATGATGACGGACAACCTTATATTTATACGAGTGGTGCCGGTCAAGGTTGTTGGGGAGGGAAGTTGCGTAAAGATGACTGGACAACACTGGATGGCACTATGACTCCTCTGAAAGGTTTCACTGATTTTCATGAGGCTCCCTGGATGCATAAATATAAAGGTAAATACTATCTGAGCCACTCAGACAATCATGCTTCTACTCAAGGGGGGAATCAAATGCAGTATTCTGTATCGGATAATCCATTAGGACCTTTTACTCCATGTGGTGTATATATGTATCCCCAAGGTGAAGAAACTGCTCATGGTTCAATTGTTGAGTATAATGGTAAATGGTACTCTTTTTATCATACATCCAACCATTCGGGGAGAGGTGGCTTGCGTTCTGTTTGTGTAGATCCGATCGAGTATGACTTGAAAGGAAATTTGAAAGTTGTGAAAAATTGGGGGCGTCCTTATGGTAATAGGGCGGTAGAGATAGGATTGAACAAACAGTCAATTATACAGGCTGAGAATTATAATATGGGCGGTCAGCATACTGCTTATTACAAGAATCCTAAAACAGGAACGAGAATGGATGTGAAAACAGAAAACGGTATAGGTTTTCTGAGTAGCATGAAAGGAGGAGAATGGGTACGTTATACATTCAATGTAAGTGAGGCCGGACGCTATGGCATTACATTCAGAGTGCGTCAGAAACGTAATGGTGGAAAATTTCGGGTAGCAGTCAATGGTGTATATAAAACCAATGATATAGTTCTTAATGGAGGCGTAAATACATGGATTGAATCTTATGTTTATCCTGTAGAGTTGCAGGAAGGCGAACAGTATATTGATATACGTATAAAGAGCGGTGATTTGGATATTGATTGGATAAGATTTGGTGAAGGAGCCAGTTTGATTCCTGGCATTATTCAGGCGGAAGATTACGATGATGGAGGATACTCTTTCAAGCAGGGTGAGTTTGGTAATTTCAAATCTTATCGAAAAGATAAGGGAGTAGCTATCAGTGCCAGCGATGGGGTTGTTCATATTAGTAATACTTCTGTTGGGGATTGGTTACAATATACATTTACTACTCAAGGAGGAGCATTTGAAATCAGAGTACGTGCGTCGGCAGAAAGAGACGGAATTTTCTCTCTCTCGTTTGATGACGGAAAACCTTTGAGTAATGTTGCTGTTTCTACTGGTGATTGGACTACTTATCAGGAATTCATCGGGGCAAAAGTGAATTTGACACCAGGTAAGCATACAATGAAGATTCATATCGTTAATCCGTTGAATCTTGATTCATTTGAATTTCGGTAGAATTGAGATAGATGTATCAAATGTGATACATCCTGAAACAAAGTTTATAGACGAAGGCAAAGATACCCCCTATCTTTGCCTTCGTCTTTTAGATTAAAAGCTTGTATAAACTAGGAATACTTTGTTGCCATGAAAACAAACCCTTGGATGAAACTATGTAAAGGTGCAATACTTGCGTTAGCAGTCTCTTATGGACTGACTTATTGCCACACCACTAAAAGCAAGTTGACCTTGGAACAGAAAAGCGATAGCCTGACTGTCATCCACATCACTAATCCGACTAATTATATATTGCTTCCTATAGAAGAGGAAGCAGCGGAAAGTCAGGTTCTGCTTGATACCGGAGAGGCTACGGATACCGATATGGATATTCGTTTGGCACAGACTCAAGTGGACTATTTCGTTCCATTTGCCTTGCCTACCGGAGTGAAGACTGCCACCGTGTGTGTTCGTAATAAATCAAAGGATGCACTTTGCTGGAAAGAAATCAAACTATCTGATACTTTTGATACAGCCAATACGGAAAAGTTCCGCCCTGTTTACCATCATACTCCTCTCTATGGCTGGATGAATGATGCCAACGGATTGGTGTATAAAGATGGAGAATATCATTTGTATTTTCAATATAATCCTTACGGCTCTAAATGGGGAAATATGCATTGGGGACATTCTGTCAGCAAGGACCTTGTACATTGGGAACATTTGGCCCCAGCTATTGCCCGTGATACATTGGGACATATCTTTTCCGGTAGCTCTATTGTCGATCAGGAAAATGTAGCCGGTTACGGAGCAGGGAATATCCTGGCTTTTTATACTTCTGCCAGTGACAAAAACGGGCAGATCCAATGTCTTGCTTTTAGCAAGGATAATGGACGGACATTTACTAAATATGAGAAGAACCCCATCTTGTGCCCTGCGGATGGTTTGAGAGATTTCCGTGACCCGAAAGTGTTCCGGTATGAACCGGAAGATAAATGGGTGATGATTGTCTCCGCCGATAAAGAAATGCGTTTCTATGACTCTAAGAATCTGAAGGACTGGAACTATATGAGTAGTTTTGGAGAAGGATACGGGGTACAGCCTTGTCAATTTGAATGTCCGGACATGGTGGAACTTCCGGTGGATGGAGATCTGAACCGTAAGAAATGGGCATTGATAGTGAACGTCAATCCGGGATGTTATTTCGGAGGAAGTGCTACCCAATACTTTACAGGAAACTTTGATGGAACGAAATTCAGTTGTGACAGTCAGCCGAATGTCACGAAATGGTTGGATTGGGGCAAAGATCACTATGCTACCGTTTGTTTCTCAAACACTGGAGAACGAACGATTGCTGTTCCTTGGATGAGTAACTGGCAATATTGTAATATTGTTCCGACAAAGCAATTCCGTAGTGCTAACGCTTTGCCGCGTGAGTTAAGTCTTTATACACAAGACGGTGAAATTTATCTTTCAGCAGTTCCGGTACCGGAGATAAAGACTCTGCGAAAAGAAAAGAAAGAGATTCCGGCATTTACGGTTGCCAATGATTATCATATTGATTCTTTATTGGCTGATAATGATGGTGCTTATGAACTGGCATTGGAAATTACCGTCGGAGAAGCGGAGATAATGGGATTCAACCTCTTTAATGATAAAGGGGAAAAGGTGGATATCTACTTCAATCTTCCGGAAAAGAGATTGGTTATGGACCGGACGAAAAGTGGTATCGTGGATTTCGGAAAGAAGAGTGTATCTCATGAAATAGAGGTTCACGACCGCAGAAAGACGACTTCCATCAATTATATAGATGATTTCGCATTAGCTACCTGGGCACCGATAAAGAAAGAGAATAAATATACGTTGGATGTCTTTGTTGATAAATGTTCTGTAGAAATATTCCTGAATGGAGGAAAGGTAGCAATGACTAATCTTATCTTTCCATCGGAACCATACAACCGTATGTGTTTTTATAGCAAAGGAGGTTCATTTCAAGTAGATTCATTCAAGGCGTATCGGTTGGGTTTATAATAGAAATAGAAGTTACACAATAGGTGTTTACATAGATTCAGTGAAAGCAACAAGTATTGATTGCTTTTTAAGGATTCATAGGTTAGATTTATAAGTTAGGTTTTGTAGATTAGAATTAGGTGTTTGGTAGCTGTCAGATGTGAAATCCGGCAGCTACTTTTATTCATCAATTATTCATCAATTTCAATTGTATATCCTCCTTGGAATATCTCTTCCGGTTGTAAGTGCTGCATCCAGTCCTTATCTTTATATTCACCAGTATAATGTGCGCGGTCGCAACGTCCGTACCAAGGTTCGATGCAGACGAAAGGAGCATTCTTTGCAGGTGGAGACCAGAGTCCAACTACCGGAGCATTAAAATGTAGACTAAGATAAGCCAGTTTCTCTTTATTATATAAGGTAACTTTACGGACCTGTTCATTCTCCAGTATCAAAGCATCTTTATCAAAAGTATGCGTGTCCAGTGGTAATAATCCGTCCGTCAACTCTAAAGAATATTCAGTAGAAGGATCAGCGCATCCTTTTTCTGAAATGAGAATATATTTCAAACCGTTTTCCTTGTCAAATCTGAAGAACCCTCTTTCAGAATTGCTTGCATCGAATTCTGGCCAATAGAAAGCAGGATGTGCACCAATCTGAAAATACATTTCCTTGTCGCCAGTATTCTTTACTTCCCACATAACCTCAATTTTCTTTCCCTGGATGCGATAGCCTATTTCCAGACAGAATGGAAAAGGGTATTTATGCAAAGTTTCTTCATTGCTGACAAGGCGGTAACGTACTTCATCCTCTTTTTCAGAAATAAGAGTAAATTCCATGTCACGGGCAAAACCATGTTGAGTAAGCGTATAAGGAATCCCTTCATTCCGATACTCATTTTCCCATACGCTCCCTACAATCGGGAATAGGACAGGAGAGTGTCGCTTCCAAAAAGCAGGATCGGCTTGCCACAGATATTCTTTTCCATTGGCGACGATGCTGCAGAGTTCAGCTCCGTGGGGAGATACTTGAATCGTGAGTTGTTTGTTGGAAATTGTTTTCATATCGTTTATTTATTGGATTATTTTAGAGTTAATCTTTAAGTTCATCTTGCCATCAACTGCCTGCATTTTCAACTGGTGACAATTTGTCACCGTTTCATTTCCTTCTTCTTTAAGTCTCTGTTTCAGCTTATTCCAATATTTACGTCCATCGGTACTTTCAGTTAAAATGCTAACCACATCTACTATCGAAAAATACCACTTCTCTTGTTCATCATCCCATACCGTACGTACTTTTTTTTCCTCAAAGAGCTTTAATGCTTGTTGTTTAGTCATGAATTCTGTTTTTAGAATCTTTAATTGGTTGTTATCTTAATGAAGAGTCTTCTCTATTTTGGGGCTCATATCACTACACAAAGATACCACTTTCAATCTACATAAGAGAATATGAACCTCATTTTTCTCATAGCAAGAAGAAAACATGTATAAAACCCTATAAAATAGCGTTCTATGCAACAAATGTTATAGCCTTTGAAACATTTTTTTCAGTCGTTTGATATAAATCAACCGTAATTTGCATTATCGATATAGATAAAATTCGTACTTTTAATTTAATAACATCAAACTAATGCATCGTATTATGAAGAACAAAAAACTTCTTTGCAGCGTTTGTTTCCTGTTTACTTTCATGTCAGTCCTTTGGGGGCAAAGCATTACGGTGAAAGGAAACGTTACTTCTAAAACGGACGGACAGCCGGTCATCGGCGCCTCTGTTGTTGAAGCTACAGCTACTGCTAATGGAACAATTACTGATTTAGATGGTAATTTCACCCTTTCGGTTCCGGCTAACTCTACTTTAAAGATTACGTATATTGGTTATAAACCGGTGACCGTAAAATCAGCTGCTATCGTTAATGTATTATTGGAAGAAGACACTCAAATGGTAGATGAAGTGGTTGTAACAGGTTATACCACTCAACGTAAAGCTGACCTGACCGGTGCTGTTTCCGTAGTGAAAGTAGACGAAATCCAGAAGCAAGGGGAGAACAACCCGGTGAAAGCACTTCAAGGCCGCGTGCCCGGTATGAACATTACAGCGGATGGAAATCCGAGCGGATCGGCTACCGTACGTATTCGCGGTATCGGTACGCTGAACAATAACGACCCGCTTTATATAATCGACGGTGTTCCTACCAAAGCCGGTATGCACGAATTGAACGGAAACGACATTGAATCCATTCAAGTACTGAAAGATGCTGCTTCGGCATCTATCTATGGTTCGCGTGCCGCAAATGGCGTTATCATCATTACTACCAAACAAGGAAAGAAAGGCCAGATTAAAATCAACTTTGATGCTTCGGTTTCAGCTTCCATGTATCAAAGTAAGATGGACGTGTTGAATACGGAACAGTACGGACGTGCCATGTGGCAAGCCTATGTAAACGATGGCGAGAACCCGAATGGTAATGCTTTGGGATATAACTATAATTGGGGCTACAATGCCAACGGAAATCCGGTACTATACGGTATGAGTCTTTCCAAATACCTGGACTCGAAGAATACAATGCCTGTGGCAGATACCGACTGGTTTGATGAAATTACCCGTACAGGTGTCATCCAGCAATACAATCTTTCTGTCAGCAACGGTTCGGAGAAAGGTTCTTCTTTCTTTTCTCTGGGATATTACAAAAACCTGGGTGTAATTAAAGATACGGACTTCGACCGTTTCTCCGCCCGTATGAACAGCGATTATAAATTAATAGATGATATCTTGACTATCGGCCAGCATTTCACCTTAAACCGTACTTCGGAAGTACAAGCTCCCGGCGGAATTATTGAAACTGCTTTGGACATTCCTTCCGCTATCCCCGTTTATGCTTCGGATGGTTCATGGGGAGGACCGGTAGGCGGATGGCCGGACCGTCGTAATCCTCGCGCGGTACTTGAATACAACAAAGACAACCGATACACTTACTGGCGTATGTTCGGTGATGCTTATGTGAATCTAAGCCTCTTCAAAGGATTCAATGTTCGTTCTACTTTTGGTCTGGACTACGCAAACAAACAAGCCCGTTACTTCACCTATCCTTATCAGGAAGGAACACAGACCAACAACGGGAAGAGTGCCGTAGAAGCCAAACAGGAACACTGGACCAAATGGATGTGGAATGCCATTGCCACTTACCAATTGGAAATAGGCAAGCATCGTGGAGACGTTATGGCAGGTATGGAGCTGAACCGGGAAGACGACAGCCATTTCTCCGGCTACAAAGAAGATTTCTCTATCCTTACTCCCGACTATATGTGGCCCGATGCAGGTAGCGGCACAGCACAGGCTTACGGTGCCGGTGAGGGTTACTCGCTTGTCTCTTTCTTCGGTAAAATGAACTATTCTTACGCTGACAAATATCTGCTTTCATTGACGCTCCGTCGTGACGGTTCTTCCCGCTTCGGTAAAAACCATCGTTATGCCACTTTCCCTTCCGTTTCTTTGGGATGGCGCATCACACAGGAGAGCTTTATGAAGGAACTGACTTGGTTGGACGATCTGAAACTGCGTGCTTCATGGGGACAGACCGGTAATCAGGAAATCTCCAACCTTGCCCGTTACACTATCTACGCTCCTAATTATGGAACAACAGATTCATTTGGCGGTCAAAGCTACGGTACGGCATACGATATTACAGGTTCTAACGGAGGTGGTACTCTGCCTTCCGGATTCAAACGTAACCAGATTGGTAATGACAATATCAAGTGGGAGACAACCACACAGACGAACGTCGGTATCGACTTCAGCCTGTTCAAGCAATCCTTGTACGGTTCATTGGAATACTATTACAAGAAAACAACCGATATCCTGACTGAAATGGCAGGTGTGGGAGTATTGGGAGAAGGTGGCAACCGTTGGATTAATTCGGGCGCAATGAAAAACCAGGGTTTTGAATTCAACTTGGGCTACCGCAATAAGACTGCCTTCGGACTGACTTACGACCTGAACGGAAACATCTCCACTTACCGGAATGAAATTCTTGAACTGCCAATGGAAAGTTTGGTGGTAATGGAGTAAAAAGTGTAGTCGGTCATACATACAACTCACAAGTGGGCTACATTGCCGATGGTATCTTCAAATCACAAGAAGAAGTGGACAATCACGCTACGCAGGAAGGTGCAGCCGTAGGCCGTATCCGCTACCGCGACATCGACCATAACGGTGTGATTGATGAAAAAGACCAGGAATGGATTTACGATCCGACTCCTGCTTTCAGCTACGGATTAAATATCTACCTGGAATATAAGAACTTCGACCTGACTATGTTCTGGCAAGGCGTTCAAGGAGTAGATATCATTAGTGACGTGAAGAAGAAAAGTGACTTCTGGAGTGCATCCAATGTCGGCTTCCTGAACAAAGGAACCCGCCTGCTCAATGCCTGGTCGCCTACTAATCCGAACTCTACGATTCCGGCATTGACCCGCAGCGATACAAACAATGAACAGCGTGTTTCCACTTACTTTGTTGAAAACGGTTCCTTCCTGAAACTGCGTAATATCCAATTAGGCTATACAGTTCCGGCAGTAATCTCCAAGAAGTTGAGAATGGAACGTTTACGTTTCTATTGCAGCGCACAAAATCTGCTGACGATCAAGAGTAAAGACTTTACGGGAGAAGACCCCGAAAATCCGAACTTCTCTTATCCGATCCCTGTGAATATCACCTTCGGACTTAACATCGGATTTTAATTCACTTCATTTATAAAACGAACTATCATGAAAAAGATACTATACATAGCAACCATCGGATTTACCTTGCTGACAAGCAGTTGCAACGATTTTCTGGATCGTCAGGTTCCGCAGGGTATTGTGACCGGCGATCAGATCGCTTCTCCCGAATACGTGGACAACCTCGTGATTTCAGCCTACGCCATTTGGGCAACAGGTGACGACATCAACTCTTCCTTCTCGCTTTGGAATTATGACGTGCGTTCCGACGATTGTTATAAGGGCGGTTCCGGTACGGAAGACGGCGGTGTGTTCAACGCGCTGGAGATTTCTAAAGGTATCAACACTACCGACTGGAACATCAACGATATATGGAAAAGACTGTATCAATGCATCACCCGTGCCAACACAGCCTTGCAATCACTCGATCTGATGGATGAAAAGACTTATCCGTTGAAGAACCAGCGCATTGCTGAAATGAGGTTCCTGCGCGGACATGCTCACTTCATGTTGAAGCAACTGTTTAAGAAGATCGTTATAGTAGACGATGAAAACATGGAACCGAATGCTTACAACAAGCTTTCGAATACCACCTATACCAATAACGAACAATGGCAAAAGATAGCAGACGACTTTCAGTTTGCCTACGACAACCTGCTGGAAGTGCAAATAGAAAAAGGACGTCCTACACAGGCTGCGGCTGCTGCTTACCTGGCAAAGACTTACCTATATAAGGCTTACCGTCAGGATGGAGTGAACAACAACCTTACCGGTATCGACGAAGAAGACCTGAAGCAGGTAGTGAAATATACCGATCCTCTCATCATGGCCAAAGCCGGTTACGGATTGGAAAATGATTATAGCATGAACTTCCTGCCTCAATATGAAAATGGCGTAGAGTCTGTATGGGCGATTCAATATTCTATCAACGACGGAACATACAACGGTAACCTGAACTGGGGAATGGGACTGACAACTCCGCAGATACTAGGCTGCTGTGACTTCCACAAACCGAGCCAAAATCTGGTGAATGCTTTCACCGACTCGCAGGGAAAACCGTTGTTCAATACCTACGATAATGAGAACTACGAGGTTACGTCAGACAATGTAGACCCCCGTTTATTCCACACGGTAGGTATGCCGGGCTTCCCTTATAAATACAACGAAGGCTACATGATTCAGAAGAATGATGACTGGAGCCGTAGCAAGGGACTTTACGGATATTATGTTTCTCTCAAAGAGAATGTAGACCCGGACTGTGACTGCCTGAAGAAAGGTTCTTATTGGGCAAGTTCTCTGAATCATATCGTCATCCGTTATGCAGACGTATTGCTGATGCGTGCCGAAGCCCTGATACAGTTGAACGACGGACGCATTGCCGATGCCATCTCACTTATCAACGATGTACGCAGCCGTGCAGCCGGAAGTACAATGCTGATCTTCAATTACAAAGAAGAGTACGGAGTAAACTTCAAAGTAACCCCTTATGAACTGAAAGCATATACACAGGACGAAGCCATGAAAATGCTGAAATGGGAACGCCGTATAGAGTTCGGTATGGAAAGCTCACGTTTCTTTGACCTCGTAAGATGGGGAGAAGCCAAAGACGTTATCAATGCTTATTATGTGACCGAAGCAGCCCGTTGTTCTATTTACAAGAATGCAGGTTTCACGGAAAATAAGAACGAATACCTTCCAATCCCATTCGAACAGATCAGCGCAAGTAATGGAAATTATACACAGAATTTCGGTTGGTAACCATCAATCTTAAAACAAAGAATAAAATGAAATCAATCATAAAACAACTCTATACCATCCTGTTGGTGACTGTAGCATGCCTGACAGTTGCGGGATGTAGCGATGACTTCAAATCCAATCTTCGTCTGGACGGAGATGTATGGGTGAACTCTATCAAACTGGATGAATACGCAGGAACGATCGATTACCAGAATAAGACAATCGTAGTAGGAGTACCTTACGACTATGACGTTACCCGGATGGCCGTCAGTGAAATCAATCTTTCCGAAGGTGCTACGGCGAGCATCGCTGTCGGTGAAACAATCGACTTTTCTCTTCCCGTATCTTTGACCGTGAAGAATGGCGACGTACAGATGAGCTATACGATTACCGTGAAGAGAGACGAAGCAAAGATACTGACTTTTAAGTTGAATGATACTTATGTAGGAAAAGTAGACCAGCTATCAAAAACAATCTCTGTAGTTGTTCCACTGACAGTGGATATCACCCAGTTGAAAGGTACATTCACCGGATCAGATGGAGTCACTGTGACTCCGGCATCCGGCAGCATCCAGGACTTTACCAACCCTGTCACTTATACGGCAACTTACCGTTCGGCAGTGACTCCTTATGTAGTAACAGTTACTCAAGGAAATGTAATTCCGACTGCCTTTATCGGCACAGCTTCTTCTGTGAGCCAACTGACAAGTCCTGAAGAAAAAGCCGCTGCCCAGTGGATGATGGATAATATATCCATGTCCGAATACATCTCATTCAAAGATGTAGTAGACGGAAAAGTAGATTTAGGTAAATATACTGCAATTTGGTGGCATTTCCATGCAGACAATGGCGATAATCCTCCTTTGCCGGATGATGCGAAAGCTGCCGTAGAGAAATTTAAAGTCTACTATCAAAACGGTGGTAACCTGTTGCTGACCCGCTATGCAACTTTCTATATTAAGGACCTTAGCATTGCAAAAGACGAGCGTGTACCCAACAACAGTTGGGGAGGAAACGAAGACTCACCCGAAATTACGTCTTCTCCGTGGAGCTTCCCGATTACCGGTAGCGAATCGCATCCGTTGTTCCAGGATTTAAGATGGAAAGATGGCGACAAATCGATAGTATATACTTGTGATGCCGGCTATGCGATAACCAATAGTACAGCGCAATGGCATATCGGAACAGACTGGGGAGGTTATGCCGACTTGAACGAATGGCGTAACCTGACAGGAGGAATCGATTTGGCACATGGAGGCGACGGGGCGGTAGTCATTGCCGAATTTGAGCCGCGCGCCAACAGCGGACGCACAATTTGTATCGGCTCCGGTTGTTACGACTGGTACGGTAAAGGCGTAGACGCTTCTGCCGACTACTACCACTACAACGTAGAGCAAATGACTCTGAATGCAATCAACTACTTATGTAAATAAAAGAATAAGCAATAATTATGAAAAATATGATCTTATATTTTTAGATGATA
>OLWB01002722.1_pt1 | contig 13785 bp, 11 predicted proteins | sample 1673331 | NCBI WGS metagenome assembly OLWB01 (sample SAMEA3178943, study PRJEB25190) | human gut metagenome | biome: human gut; feature: human-associated habitat; material: faeces | place: Austria | collected 2013
CGTATAAATAGAAAAAGCCCTTTGAGAAAAGGATTTCTCCTCTCTCAAAGGGCAAGTTGGCAAACTGGAATCTGTCGTATTAGAGATACCAAACCAATCCATTTTCTATTGCCTGAATCATTGCCCCCTTCGGTACCTTTCGCAATATGATTAAAACATCCATATAATCGGGTGCTGGAGAAATTAGTCCCATAAACGAAGGAACTACACATATTGTCATCAACCACTTCATTGAAATCGGGCAGACCACGAAAACAGCAAGAAAGATTATCCCCGGAATCAAAGGTGCCAATGACATCATTATATATCGTCCTCTGCTAAGTGCTGCTGAGGATACAGCATATGCTCTCAACTGTTTTAGAGATACTCCTATATAAACTTTTGCCCCCTTTGGATAACTTATAGCATGAAGAAATTCATGTAACGGCATCGCAACAAAAAAGCCAATAATAAATGACAGCGGCATAAACCATAAATTAAATATAAATTCATCTGATTGTGCCTTTTTTGTAAAAATTGCAACAAAGCATACAATACAAGGGATAATCATGTATGGAATTGATGCTTTAATTATGTCATCTGGTCTGTCAATTAGAACTGCATTTTCAGGAATGATTTTTTCTTCAATCTCTCTGTCCCACGGTTGCTTACCGTCCCAAACGTTTTCCCAGTTTTTATTGCCATCCCATATTATCTGCGCCATTTTAATATCCTCCACAAATTTCGATTTGATAATCTCTTGAACAAGGCTACCATATGGGTTATTCTACCACATATTCATCCTTAATTTATCTAAAGTTTTCACGATTGATTTACCACACTTCTAAACTATCTTCTGTATCCACCCAAGTCTGCATTTCTCAATCCAACACTAAGCGTGCATACTCCATAGGTTCATCAATCGCAAGAGCATTCAATGCACATTGTGAATTTAGTGTGGTCTTTAAACCATCCTCTGCCTTATTACAGTCAATTCGTAAAAGCATATTATCAAAGGTGGTTATATCAATACTATTGCAATATTGGTTATATGTAGCATATATAAATTTCATGGCTGTTTTGTCCTTTCAAGTTTATTACAGATAAGCTGGTTGTATTAATAAATGATTGTGTGTCCCAGAATTATCCTTTAGAACGTGAAACACACGCCAGACTTCTCATAAATCATGGCTGTGATGCTTTAATCCCCGCAGACAGGCTTGGACATGAGAAAGTATCCACAACACTGAATACTTACTCCCATCTGTTTCCGCATAAACAACAGGAGCTTGTGAACAATCTGGAGCAACTGGCAACTGTAGCAAGTGTTACACCAACACCAGAGCCACCAGATGGAAATCCATTACTTGAAGCAGCAAATCTTCCATATGGTCCAGCACCATTAACAAAAAAAAGACAGATGCCCAAATAATACAGATGCCTCAAAGAAAGATAATTTAACACAAACCTTTACTGATTTGCCATCAAAACGATGTGATACAGAGTAGTTGCTATTAGTAGCAAAATAGTAGCAACGCAAAAGAAAAAGTCTCGGAATCCGCTTGTTTAGCGGGTTCCAAGACTTGTGGCTTCTACTCAAACTCGCAAAGTTTGGTTTGATTTTGGTTGTTTCAATATAGTTATCTATACTATCTTGTATTGATATCTCGTACCTTTTCCACACATTTTTTTCGTTTCACATATTTTTAGTACCAATCCAGTACCATTGTATTTTTTCATTATTGTGTGTAGTTCCGGTGGCTTGCAGGTTCGTTTACTATTCGCAAAATAATTTTCTGCTGGTTTGCTTGTCCACCTATGGAAATTATAATCTCCAAGCAATATTTCTGCAAGAAAAAGTTTTGTGGTACTAATGGCTAGTACCACGATTGTTTTCCATGTACTGAGCAAAATCAATTACCTTATCCTCTTTGTTTTCTGAGCTTTCCAATACATTATAAATCCATTTTTCCATAGCTAGTTCTGTGTCCGTTTTTCTTTAACTGAAACCAATACAGACACATCTAACTCAATGTTAGCATCTATTTATTGTATCTGATTTAATCCAAAAAAGGAATTATGAGTAATATCCAATGAACAATCAGGGATACTATCTCAACAAATCTTTACTTGAATCATCTATTGCATCTTGTAATCTTTTATATCCTTTAGGATTTCCTGTAGGACTTGATGTTCCCTTTACTTCAAACACTAAAGCTTCATCCTTTGTTGAAGCTTTTTTTCCCATTTTAAAGCCAAGCACATCACTTCCTTGCGGTGATGTATTTCTATTAAACTTATCTCTATATCTAATTCTCGGAACATAATAATTACAAACAAATTCAATATAATCTGCTACTAATATTTCACAGAAATCTCCTACTCGTGTCGAAGGTCCAGGTCGTACACTATCACTTGGAAAAACATAGTCTCTTAAATGCTCCTGTCTTGTTCTTCTAGTTCCATGTCTTTCAAAATCCAAATCTTCCATATATCTGTATTGCTCTCTAAAATGTGTAGCCCACTCATCCAGTACCTTTTCTTCATTTTCGACCTCTAATCTTAAAACAGATATCTCTTTTCCATCCTTTGTATATAAGCTTTCTTCTGCTTTATAACCATTTATGTATTCCATTAACTCACCGTATCCTCGCTCAATCCTTGTTCCAATTCCTCTATTGTAGGCAATGTACCTTTGAAGTCTTTTGGCATCAACGCATTTAATTCATATTCTGATATTCCTATTGGCTCTGTGGATGTTTCAACCGCATATTTTGCCAATATATTATCCTTGGTCTTACAGATAAGAAGTCCTATTGTCTGTGTATCCCCTTCGCCCTTGAGAGTATGGTTTACCGCAGAAACATATGTGGCTGTCTGCGAAATGAATCCTGGTTCAAATTCCACAACCTTTACTTCAACAACCACATAACAATGACGCTTGATATTGTAGAACAACATATCAATATACTGCTCTGTATTTCCAACTTGCAATCTATATTCTCTTCCTACAAATGCAAATCCGGTTCCAAGTTCCATCAAAAAATTCTGTACATTGTCCATCAATGCATCTTTCAATTCTTTTTCATTATATCCTTGACGAATTGCTACAAAGTCGAAATTATATGGATCCTTGGTTATTTCCTGCGCCAAATCACCAGTTCCTTTTGGTAATGTATATTGGAAATTGGTGATTGCTTGTCCCTGACGTTCATATAAGTCTGTTTCCAAAAAATTTAACAAAACAGCCCTCGACCAGTTATTTTCAATAACTTTATTAACGTAAAAATCAAATTTTTCCGGATTATCATGGCACTTATCTATCAATAACTTTATATGTCCCCATGGAATCATAAAAACTTTATTCGATGCCATTTCAAATTGTTCCTCAACTTGAGGAACAATTTGATTACCATTATTTTCCAACAATCTTTCCCCAACTTGGGGAACAATTACGATATCCTTAAAAAGTCCATAAAAACGCATCATATAACGTAAATTAGTTGGAGAAAATCCCTTTGCATTGGGAATCATATCTGACATATCCATGCTCATATTTTGAAAAAATTTATTTCCCCACTTACTGTCGGCACGTCTCTCTGTAATATCCTTTCCTACCGACCAATAATACATTAACATCTCATTATTCACACGAATAGACGCTTTAATCTGGCTTGTTCTATATCTATCTCCAAGCTCCTGTATCCAACTTCTATATTCCTCATCAAGACGCATTAGTTCGCTCATAATTTCACCTTCTTCAACTAAATTTTATTTTAACCTATGTCAATTCTCTTATCATTTCATTAACCAACGTGCTGGTTCTTATCCAACCAATTACAGATTTAACTGTTTTTCATCTCCAATCTATTGTACTTACAACATTTTTCATTTTCTGGTTAACACATCTATCATGCCGCTCAATAACACAGCTTCATCTAACCAGCTATTTTTCATACATTCGATAACTTGACACATAATATGTTTAGGAACCATACTCAAATACCTATTTAACTTTTCAAAGTCTATATGTGATTCTTCCTCCCATATGCTCTTCTCATACTTTGTGCGAATCAATTGCACTATACCTCTTTCAAAAGCGGGCTGCGCTAAATCGATATACACATTATTTATTTTCCAAAACATACATGCGATCGCAATCTGTCCATATGCTTCATTATATAAAAATGACCTATGTTCTTCACATGCTCCAATAATTCTATGAAGTCCGATTTCCAACGCATCTATGAGTTTAGCTTGTTCTATCTCTTCACTCGAATTAATATAATCGGCTAACATGTCCCACACTAAAGATGTATATTTTAAATAATGCATTTCATCCATAACTATATTAATGTACTTCAAAATTTTTTCTTCAGTTATTTTATCTTTCATATAAAATAGATACTCACTTATATAAAAACATTTATTCATATGTACTTCATCCAAGTGGGCTTCTAAATCTGCAAGATATGCTTTGTATTCCTCTAATTTTGAATCATCATCCAATTGTGTATTAAATGCAGTTCTCGTAAGTCGTAATAGTTTTAGAAACATATTAGAATCTACCTTACTTCTAAGGAAATATGTTTGATGCGCAACCATACCACTCTCCATATGAATAGGCAAACCATAACAGTAACATAAGACACCTGCAATCAATGCACCATTTTCACCTAATCCAATTAATTTTTCTATGTACGCTGTACTTATATTGTATTTCTCTTGAACCAATATTTGCATTGTATTATCTAACTGTTTTGATATTATTTCAGATTCTTTTGCAAGTTCGAGCAATTTATCTTCGCAATCAATGTGAGTAACAACTTCTTGTGGCTTATCATTTTTCCTTTTAATATTGAGGTCATGCAAATCTCCTGAGTATATTGCCAATAAAGCCAAACTAGATTCCCATATATACTCCTCTCTCTGCATAAATGCATCCCTAATTATTGAATCTTCTATGCCTTCAAATGAATAAATAAGCAGCAACAACCAGTGATAGTTAGAAATCCATCTATTTTTTTCCAATCGTTCATCTAAACAGATTTTTTTCACTGCATCCAATATGCCTTTTGCAACATCCGGTCGGCTTTTTCCGTACTCAATTAATTCAAGCACAATAATATCCGCATCATGGCATCCACCATTATGACCAATAAAAACAAACCACAAGAGCCTATACCAATCCACCACATACTGGTGATTTTCATAATTAAAGCAATATAATATCTCTGCATGTGATTCATGCTTATATTCTTCTCTCATTTGCAAATAGTATTCATAATCCACTTCACTATTTAACATATTAATATATCTACGTAAATATAATGTTCCGTATTTAGCAACATTCTCAATCTCCCTATCTATCATCTCTTCTTTTGTCATTTGAATTGATTTTTCTATCGCTTGTGTAACATTAAACTTTATTATTAGCTCCGCTAATTCCTTCATTTTAGGAAACATAACTGGTATTTTCTCAGATAATTTTCTTATACTCTTTTCTTGATACTTCCTTTCAGCAATATAGTTCTTCCATTCAATATTATCCGTCTCCGAACCTGCGCATTCACTTATTACCGCATACAAGCACTCCTCCTCTAAATCCCGACATGCAATTAAACCTATTCTATTCGCAACATTCCTTATTTCAGGATTTAGAGAATTCATAGCATTCATAAGTGAAATCTTATACTCTTGTCTTGTTAATAAACTCTGTAATAACAATCTCGTCTCTTCACACCTCGCCAACAAAAACGGTCCCATATATTTAATATTCTTAATAAAGTCCTGCGCCAAGTCGTCTTTTGATTCTAAAAGGAGTCTTAAAAAAATTCTCCAACTTCCTTCACTAGCTCCATAAACATGATGCTCACGAGCGAAGAGGATTTTTATCCATTGTTTGCTTAACCCTCCATCAGCTATAATTAACTCCATTATCTTTTTCTCATAGCGATTATGTTTATGAGCATTAATCATTCCACCAACTAACGCCAACCTTACTTCCGCCAACTCATCCTGCCCACAACTACATAATTGTAAAGCTGATGCAGCCGAAATACTATGACTGGAATTTGCCACTAACCATCTAAGATATCGAATATAAGCATCATCTCCTAAACGTTTACGACATATTTCTATTAATTCATTATCTCCGCACTCTATGATTTTAGCCATCAAATTAATATCTGGTGCATCATCAAATATTTTCATCCAAAGAAATGCTGCTTCAAATGTCTTTTCATTTATCAAAACATTTTGACAGAGTTCTTTATGTTCTTTGCATAATGCTGTATACTCTTTTGTTGCCCATCCTTTATACATATCATAAGACGAAATTTTTGCTATGAGTTGCAATCGTCTTTCTAACGAGTATTTGTCTGGCATAAGATAACACAAAACTTCCGGAAGTCTTATATAGGCTATTGGACAAATATATTCCAAAGGTTCTATACATCTCTGCAACTTCTCTATATGAGTACTTGTTAACACATCCTTAATTAATGGAGGCAGTACCATATATAACTCCGAAAAGAAAGCACTACCTGCATTTATAACTGGATAAGTTAGCGTTAAATATGAATCAATAAACCAATCCACTCCGTACTCCCCTGCTAACGCAATTACTTGAGCTACAATACTTACTGACACATTTTTTTCCGGCTCATAATACCATAATGGACGTGTATTTCTTTCTTTAAAGTTATCTATCATATTTATTGCTAACTCAATATCTTTAGCTTCATAACAGATGTAACATGCCTTTATCAATCCCGCCGTTTCATTTTTCAAACCATCTATATATGATACAAACCAAGGTCTATATTTTTCAATTAGATCTGCTCTTCGAAGTTCTCCCGCTGCAAATGAAATTTCCCTCCATAACTCAAAAGAACATTGATTTGCCTGCATTTCTTCCTTAATTATTTTGTCGGCAAAAAATATTCCCATTGCAAGTTGTGCTAATGGACGATATGAAAACACTATTCCTCCATCTTCTTCTGTTGCCATCCCATTTCTTTGTAGCCTTGAAATTGTCTGCTCAACCACCAATCCCGAACCATTTTGAATGTTCATATCTTGCTCAAGCATTAATTCAAGTTTTTTTCTTGTAATCTTTTCATTTTCAACACAATATGCTAAATAGCCAATATAATTTTTCTTTGCATCTACTGTAGGAAAATTTCTTTCATATTCTTCAGCCACAGCCTCGCTAGTATTCTTTGCATCCCAATGTGCAATTCTTTCTTCAAATAGAATATTCAGCAAGTCTCCAATCGTATATTCATCAATTTCAATATTTTTTTTCATGATATGATATAACAATCTTACTGCTAATGGTGTAGTTGCCACCAACTGCACCATAGGGTTCTTGTTGATTTTATCAAAATATTGTTTTGCGCAATTAACGGCATCTTCAGTATTTTCTTCTGTCTTAGCCTCATTTTCTAGAATTCTTAATATTTCTTGCTGATCCAGTCTGCCCAAACTACATTGAGTCCAATTGTCTCTATGGTACTCTATTGTTTCTGTTGATCTAGTTGAAAGAATAATTGACATCCTGTTTTCCATCAAAGGAATCTGTTCCAATACGCGCATTATAGCTTCTTGTTTTTTCTTATCTACTTCATCTAAACCATCTACAAATAAATAGCAATGTTCTACACATTCCAATATCTCACTCATTGAAGAAATGTTAGCCAACAGGTGTTGTTGCATAAAAGTACAAATCTGTTGTAACACAGAACCTACCTTCCCATCATTTCCTTCTGCCAATTCTTTCGCAGAAATCAATACAGGAAAGTAATTCAAATTATTATCCAACATATTTAAAACTAATTGCGATAAAATTGTACTTTTACCTGCCCCTAGTTCCCCATATACCACAACTCTTCTTTCTGCCATTATTACATCTATCAAGCGTACTTTTCTGTTATTTTCATTATTACTCTCATTTTCATGTTTATTTTGATTGTTTTCTACTACTACATCCCTTAAAATAGTCTCTGGCAAATTTCCACCAGTTTTAACCTGACGCAACTTACCATCTAATATCTCCTTAACATATAATCTTTCCTTTTCTCGCAAATCCCCGATGTCACATGTCGCAGTAGAGGATATAACCTTTTCATCCGTCATATTCTCCCAATCATATGTTGAAAAGTCCTCAGATATTTTCCACAGTTGTTCCAAATTTTGCTGATTGTATCTAATATGCTTTAGTTCTATTGAACTCTCCTTTATTCTTATTACGTTTACATTGTTAGGATGTTCACTATTCATACTAGTGGCACCTGCCTTAATGGTATAACAATGGTTTTCCATTTTGTTTGGATTTCCCCCAACTTGCTCATGGCTATGCCCATATAATGTCATATCGCACATTTTCCACAAATAATGTAACGCTGGACAGATATCGTTATGATATTGAACTTCGTTTTCGTGAAATCCCACCTCACTCCCATGATGCATTATTGCAACTTTCTTAAAATCCCCTAACTTACTACACATCCGCTGTAGTTCTTCTATAATTTTCCTGCCTAGTCTTAATTTTGTTTCATCGCTATATGCAAACCATTCTGTGTTACATCCTAAATATATAACATCCTTAATTACTCTATACCCAACCAAATAATTATCGCCACCACTCCATATATACGGAGCGACTTGGAGATCTTTACAAAAACTTTCATATGCCGCAAAACGCGCACTTAAATAATCAGGTATTTCGTAATTCAAAACCTCATTTACAAGACTTTCATCATTCGAATCTAATCTGGGATACTTTTTAATGTCCCGGCTACAATCATGATTACCTGGTGTAAAAATAAAACGATCCTTTGAAATATTCAATGCTTGCGCAAGTTTCTCAAACCATACTCTTGCCAAGGGATATGCTGATACATCATATCTATCCACTATATCACCTGAAACACATATAACATTAGGTTTCCACTCTGTTTCCAACTGTTTCAATACATCTATAAGGGAATTCATAATATTCTCTTTTTCCCTTTTTTTCTTTTCATTTGATGAAAAATGCAAATCACTAATATGCAAAATCACAGTATCTGACATATTATTCCTCCTATACTTATATCTTTATTTCTTGTCCACTTCCGTAAAGAAGTATTCCAATGTATCTACAAACATATTTGCATCAAACAATTCTTTTATCTGTTCCCGATTCATCCAAGCAACCTGTGCCACCTCATCTGTTGTGGCATTGCCTAAATCAACTTCTCCGTCATATTCAAATAGCCAAACATCCATAATATCATTAAAGATTTTTCCCTCAATGATTTTTCGTGTCTTTGTAAAAAGTACTTGTCCATTTTCCGGCATTAAATCAACGCCAACCTCTTCCTTTGCCTCACGAATTGCTCCCTGTAAACTATCTTCTCCCTTCACAACCGAACCACCTACACATTCCCACATCAAAGGGTATGTCGGTCTGTTTGCTGAACGCTGCGAGATAAGGTACTGTCCCTTAGAATTACGAATCCAAACGTGCACCACCAGATGGTATCCGTCTATCGGTAACTGTTCTCCTCTGACATGATCTTTTCCCAGAAGTTCTCTATTCTCGTTATACAAGTCCCAAATTTCTGCATCCGGCACATACTCCACAATATCCCCAAAGTCTGCATGTAAGGTTTTGCAGATTTTGCTAGGAATTGTAAGGCTCACCTCTTCATCACGGCGAAGCTTTGTCATTGTGTTAGGAGCGATTTCTGCCTTTTTACGCAAATCTGATTTACTCATTTTTTTATCTACTAATAGTTTCCATAGTTTGTTATATGATACAGCCATAATAGCATCTCCCATTTTATTTCCTATTTCGGTTATCCAACCAACTTATCCAACATCTCGATAATCTTTTCTTTCTCGCCACTACCATTAGTCATAAATCTCAGTAATGGAACTTCATACAGCTCCATTATATGATTTTTCAGCAAATCTCTTGAAGCCTGAACGGTATCCTCTTTATGGTATTCATATCCGTCAACCTCAATCGCCAACACAGGCTTTTTACCAATTCTGTTATAAATCAGAAAATCTAAATGAGTTGCCGGATTCATTGCATACTGACATTCCTGCTCATTTAATAATTCTGGATTCTTAATCAACATATTCAATGGAAAATGACAAACAACATCCAAGCTTGAATACTTGTTAGCGGAGATAATGTCCTCTATCAATGAATACATTAGATTTTCCGAATCATATTCTGATACTTTTTTGTGCTTCTGCAAGTATACCCTTCTTTTCTCAGTATACTGCTTGTAAAGGTAATCAAAAATCGAATAAATCTTGCTTTCAGTAACCTCAAAATTATTATACTGAATGTAATCAATCAAATCTGTTATATTGTGCTCTTTTGATTGCTCATTTCCAGTTACAACCAACATCAATTTCTTTTTGGCTCTTGATACAGCAACATTGATTAAATATGGATCATCCGCAAAATCAGATATTTCATCATCCACGGTAGATATAATAATATTCTCTTTCTCCTTGCCCTGGAACTTATGCACTGTAGCAGCATCAATATCTGTTATCTCCTTGCTTAATGCTTCTACCTGATTTTTGTACGGTGCAATAATTCCGGTTTCTTCCGGATTTGAAACATATTTTGGTATAATCTCATTTTTAATAACATCTATCTGGCGCTGACTATAATGGTTACGTTCATGATTTCCCGCTACCGTTTTTACTACCGATAAAACATCCTCTTCACCCTTATCCGTTGTCATTATAATCAATTCGCCACGATAAAATTTCTGGTTGCAGAAATTAATTATCTTAGGATGGCATCTATAATGCTCTCTCAATAATGTTTGTGTTACATATGGCATAACATCTAAAATTGATTGTAGAAAGCTCTTTGTATACTGATATCCTTCACTCACATTAAAACTGTCAAATATAGCTTTTGCTTTGGCCTTTATATCATCTGTAACAACATTAGGAAGTTGCTTGGTATCACCCACAATAACAACATTCCTTGCACAGGACAATGCCAACGCACCAGTTGCAATATCTACCTGTGATGCCTCATCCATGATAAGGTAATCATACACCACATCTGAATTCAGGCTGTTTCTTGATGAAAATGTTGTACTTAATATAACCGGATACTCAGCCAGTACATCGTATGGCTCCTTCCACAAATTATCTTCACTAAAAGTTTTTCTACTGCTGTTACCTTCATATTTTCTTGCCAGTTTGTCTTTTAGAACAACCATTGACTGATTGCATAAATCCTCAAGCAAATTCTTATTAACACTATTTAAATACTTTTCAATATCTGCAATTTCCGCAGACAACTCCGCCTGCTTTGCACGATAATACATTGCTTGAAAGGTTGTAATTATTTTTGAAAGGTCTTGTTTATAGAAATTCCAATCGATTACTCCATATATTAATATGGCTTTTATCTTAAACCAGAATCCTATTGCCTTTTTTTCTTCTGAAATCAACTGGCACTCCTGCCATAATACCATCCAATGTTTTGAAGATAGTTTTTTCTTAAACTTTATATTGTCTGTTTCAACATCCGATTCTTCAACATATTGATTGAAGTATTCCTGTTCAGTAACCAACTGTGAGAGTTCCTGCCTTAAACACGCCAGTTTCTCCTGCTTATCAAAAACACTTTTTAACTGACTGGATTGCTCTGCTATTCCCTTCTGCAAAACACTTGGATCTTCTTCCGTTTTCCACGACGAAAAATCGGGATAAGTGGCGTCCTGATGCTCAACAAATATTTTCTTGTTCTTAGAACTTCCTAATGTTGCAGCAACAAAACCCAAATTGTACTTGGGTGATGATAATTTTTCATATACATTTTCTGTTGCCGAATTATTGTTGGATACTATCTGTACCGTTTTTCCTTGCATCAATATATTGGCAATTATATTTAATATCGTCTGCGTCTTACCTGTTCCGGGAGGTCCCTGTATAACACTAATCTGATTCTCCATGGCATTTTTTACAGCCTTATACTGACTGTTATTGCATCCAAATGGGAAAATCGGAATGTATTCCAGTCCTATTCTTTTCTCTTGCAATAATGATGGATTCAAATACTTTGCTAAAGCCACATCACTACCCACAAAAGAAATCTTGTCAAACCTCTTAGACAATAGTTTTTCACCAGTCTCTTCATTCCTAATATTACTCAAACCTGCAATTTGCTTTATATATTCAAATACATTTGATGATTGACTCTGAGTAAGACATGATTCAATAATATATAACTCGCTACGACGATAATCTCTTTCACTACCATCGCCAAAACAAATATGCCAATAAGACTCACTTCCGCTTCTAAATACATATATTGCATTAACATCAAAGAACTCTCGTCCTTCTCTGCTAATCCGATACATGTTAGGATTCAAAACCTCCGGATCAGTCAACTTTTCCACATTCAAATATGCATACGAGTATGTTTTTCCATTATTGAATTTTACATCCCATTTTTGGGTATTTCTATTGTAACCACATAACATTATTTCGGATGTCTTTATTTCACCCTTGATAATGACCATATAATATCGTGTATTCATCTATTCCTCACTACTTCTTATCCGCACGCTGATTGCCCTTGAATTCCTTCTCCACATAGCAATGTTCATGCTTACCAACCAACTTATCACCCATATCTACCTTCAATTCTTCTGCAACAGTATGTGCTATTCTCTTTGCCAAGTTACTTTTGATTTCATCGTTTCGTCCCGGCCATAGTTTTACAATCACATGTGGCATATTTTCTCCCTCGCAATCTAATGAAATCTACCATTATCAACCTTATCCATTTCTTTGACTACCTGAATATAATAATCCAGCAACTCATATATCCAATCTTTCAATTCTGTAAATTGATAACCTAATTTCTTCGCCTTATCCGTACATATACTATATTCCGGTTCCCCATTGTATGGTGCATCCTCGCCAGAATTATCAATTATCGCTCTTGCTCCCGTCTTTTCTTCGATAATTTCCTTTATAGAAATCGTACCATCCGAAGCACCATTAATTGCTCCTTTAACATCTTTATCCACCAAAAATGTAAGGAATTTTCCTGCTTCGTCGGAACGAATATAACTCATCTGATAATCAACATTATCAATATTCATTGGAATAGATTTCATAGTATGTTCTACATAGAACAACAGCCTTTTTGTATAATCATCCTTTCCAATGGCAAATGGATATCTAACGGCAATCCAATTCTTTTCTGGATACTGCTGCCATAACGCACACTCTGCCTGACGCTTTATTTGCTCATAAGGGAATGCTTTTCTATCACACCATATCAGTTCATTTTCAATTCCATCAAAATCTGCCTCAACGGTATTGATATGTTTCGGGTTATACACAGATGTGCTTGACATATAAATATACTTATCACAATCTATAACATCCATCACATACTTAATATCATTTGAGCAATATGCAATTTTATCAATTACTACATCGTAATGAGTACCGCTTAATGCCTCTCGTACACTTTCTTCCTTAGTCCTTTCCAGAAATATCCTTTTAACCTTATCCCCAAATGAATCTAATGCCTTCCCACGTGTTGCAATTGTTACATCATAACCTGCGGTTAAAAGCTCATTAACCATATGTATACCAAAAAATCGTGTTCCACCAATAACTAGAATATTCACTGTTGTGCCTCCCTTGTTTCTATATTTCACCACTTTCAAACGCCTTTTTCACCTGTTCCAAATCGGAATACTTGCCCTTTATTATCTGCAATATTTCTTCATCCGGTTGCCACAAATCCGGAAC